>ERZ779632.1-NODE-1-length-207107-cov-16.515614_pt1 | contig 207107 bp, 156 predicted proteins | sample MGYA00514194_ERZ779632 | MGnify/ENA primary metagenome ERZ779632 (study PRJEB29562, sample SAMEA4376704) | mouse gut metagenome | isolation source: Cecum | study: EMG produced TPA metagenomics assembly of the A DSS colitis mouse model was used to assess the... | reverse complement strand
TGTTATTGTTGCTGTTCTGGATTCTACGCTCTGTTTCTGTAATTGTCTTTTTTTTTTTTTTGGATTCTACCCCGATGGTCTTGGTGGCGGTGATGGAGCCCCGCTTAAAGTTGCCGCTGCGCTCCAAAAGCTTGGGCAGCTCTGCATAGATGGAAGGGGTGTAGCCTCTGGCCACCGGCGGCTCCCCAATTGCCAGGCCGATTTCCCGCTGGGCCATGGCGAAACGGGTGAGAGAATCCATCATCAGGAGCACGTCATAGCCCTGATCCCGGAAATACTCGGCAATGCCTGTGGCTACGGAAGGGCACTTCATCCGCAGCATGGCAGGCTGGTCGGAGGTGGCCACCACCAGCACAGAGCGGGCCATGCCCTCCTCCCCCAGGTCTTTCTGCACAAATTCCAATACTTCCCGCCCGCGTTCGCCCACCAGGGCGATAACGTTGATATCTGCTTTTACGTTTTTGGCTATCATGCCTAAGAGCGTGCTTTTGCCTACGCCGGAGCCTGCAAAGATACCCATGCGCTGGCCCTTGCCGATGGTAAGGAGGCCGTCGATAGCCTTGACCCCAAACTCCATGCGCTCCCGGATGGGAGGGCGGGACAGGGGGTTTATGTAGGAACTGCCGATGCAGTAGGAATCGCCGCCCTCAAAGGCGCCCATGTCATCTATGGGCTGGCCCAGGGCGTTGATAATGCGCCCCTTAAGGAAAGAGCCTACCCGCATACGGAGCTGGTGCCCGGTGTTGCGCACGAAATTCCCGGAGGAGATTCCGGTCATCTCGCTGTAGGGCATCAGGAGGATGCGGTCATTTTTAAACCCTACCACCTCCGCGGGAATCTGCCCTCCGGACTCGCCGCTGTAAATACGGCAGATGTCCCCTACAGCCGCGCGGCTGCCAGAGGCCTCGATGGACATGCCCACGATATTCTCAATTTTGCCGGTGTGGCCGATGGTTTCAGCCTGCTGCACCCGGCGGATGGTATCCTGAAACATGGGCTATCTCCCTGGGTCCCTTTCTCCGTTATCCAGCACCCCGCGCAGGTTGTCAAGCTGGGTGGAAACGCTGGCGTCAATAATCTCGTCTGGCATTTCAATGATGCAGGTGCCGGACTCGTCGTCCGCCATGGGGATAACCCGCACCCGGTCGGACAGGTGGCGCATGGCCTCTGTCAGCTCTGGGATGGTTTGGGCGTTTGTCCTGGCGTCGCAGTCTGCTATATAGATCTGCACCCACTCGCAGCGGCGCTTTTTCGCCGTTGCAGCCTCTATCATACGGATGAGGATATCGCTGGAGCTGCGGAGGCTTACCCGGATGACTTTTTCCGCAATGGCCAGGGCCAGTTCCTTTAAATCTTCCTTGCTTTTTTCCAGCAGCAGTTCTTTTTCCACCTGGGCGGCCTGCAGGAAAGCCTTTACATCTGCCGCCTGCTGTGCCGCGTCCTTTTCAAGCTGCTGCTGCGCCTCCAGCCGGCCGGCCAGAAGCCCTTCCTGCATTCCCTGCTGGAAGCCTTCGGAGGCCGCCTGCCGGCGCATATCCTCCAGCTCCAGGGCGGACTCTTCCCTTGCCTGCTCCATAAAGCGCTCCGCTTCCCGGCGTGCGTCTGCCAAAATGGCTTCCGCCTGCACCTGGGCAAAGTCCACAGGAGACTGGCTGGCAGGTTCCGGCTCTTCCGGCGTTGGCTCTTCCTGTATAGCCTCCTCCTGGGACATCCCCTCCTCCAGCTCTTCTGCCGGGGGCGCGGCCTGCTCCTCGCCGAGGACAGGGAGATCCGCCGCGTTGGGAAATACATATTTATTGGCGGTGACATTGGTAAAGCGCTTCAGGATATTAGGCAATGATATCGTCCTTTCCGCCCTTCAGGATAATAATCTCGTTGCGTTCCTCCAGCGTGCGGATGATGCCGACAATGCGCTGCTGTGCCTCGTCCACATCCTTCATGCGCACATTGGTAGTGATTTCCAGATCGTCCCGGATGGACTCTGCCATACGGGAGGACATATTGGTAAAGAGCTTGTTTGCCACCTCGGAATTGGCCGCCTTGAGGGACAGCACCAGATCCCGGGGATCGCAGTCCCGCAGGAAGCGCTGTACAGAACGGTCGTCCATGGTGATGATATCGTCGAACACGAACATCCGCTTGCGGATTTCGTCTGCGAGAACCGCGTCCCGCTCCACCAGGCCGTCGAAAATGCCTTTCTCGCTGGAACGATCCAAATGGTTCATCACGTCTGCCACAAAGTCTATGCCGCCCACCTGCACATGGCTGGCGCTGAAGATGCTGGCAAACTTGTTGGACATCTCGGTTTCAATAATTTTAATGGCAGAGGGGGAGGCGCTGTCCATCTGGGCAATGCGCTGCACCACCTTGAGCTGGGTGCGGGGATCGAGCTGCGCTACCACGCCTGCCGCCTTGTCTGGCTCTATGTAGGAGAGCACCAGGGCAATGGTCTGGGGACGCTCGTGCTGCAGGGCTGTGAACAGATCCTTTTCCCCGGCCTTGTTCATAAAGGCGAACTCCCTGTTCTTCAGGGACTTTGTCACCTTATCCAGCAGGCTGGAAGCCGACTGTTCCCCAAAGGCCTTCTCCAGCACGGTGCGGGCGTATTCCAACCCGCCTTCGGTGACGGCCTTGTTGGTCATGCACATCTGGTAGAACTCTGTGAGCACGTCCTCTGTGGCGTCTGAGTCCAGGAAGCCCAGCTTTGCTACCTCTAAGGTGAGCAGCTCTATATCCTCCGGATCCATATACTGGTATATTGCGGAAGCCTTATCCACGCCCAGGGCCACGATGACCGCGGCCGCCTTCTGGGCGCCGCTCATGCCTGCCACAATGGGGGAAATGGGCCTGCCTGTTTCCAGGTTTATTACGGGAGGCGGAGGGGCGGCTACTTCCATTTCAGCCGCAGGGGCTTCCGCCAGCGCCAGTTCTTCTATATCAGGCTCGCCTTTTTTACGCTTTTTCTTCTTTTCGCGTTTTTCCCGCTTCTCACGTTTCACTTTCGCCGGCATTGCTCTCCTCATCTCCCTTCAGCCAGGTCTTGACCATCTGAGCCGCTATCTCAGGATTCTGCTCTGCAAACTCCCGCACGCCGCGGCGCAGCTCCATGCTCCGTTCCGCATGGACTTCCATAATGTCTGCCCCTTCCGGCTCCTGCTCCGGCTCTGCCGCCGGGGCAATTACCTCAGGCATAATGGACATGACAGGCGCTTCCTCCAGCACAGCCTGGTTCTTCTTGCGGCGCATGACAAGCAGCAGGAAGAACAGGATCATGAACAGCAGCAGGCCTGCAGCCAGGGCGTACAGCACCCAATCCGGTATGCCGCTGATAATGCTTACCGGTCCGTCGGTGGCCTGGGTGTCCCGATCAGCCTCCGGTGCATAGAAGGGATGGCTGATAATGGATATTTTTTCGGCCTGCATGTCGGCGCTGATGCCGGAGGCCCGGCCTACGTGGTTTAAAAGGGCGTCGGCATCGGCCACATTGGGCACGTCGCTGTTAATGGTGACGGACACCATCACGTCTGAGACGGTGCCTGCCATGATTTCCTGCTGGGTGTGGGTTTCGTCTACATTATATATCTTCTCCCCGCTTGCCTCCAGCTCCTGCTCGTTGCCTGTGACAGGGGCGCGCTCCACATAGGTGGGCAGGTCGGCATTTGTGGTGGTGCCTACAGTGCCGCCGGCGGCATCTTCCCCGCGAATGATTTTTCCCTGCCACACCTTCTTGCCTACGATTCCCTCGCCGTTGGTGTTGCCATCCTGGGCATATTCAGGCAGGTCGTATTCTGTGCTCTCCACAAACTTGGTGCTCATTTCCACAGTGGTGTTCACGCCTACGGAAACGTTCCCCTCCCCGAACATGGGGGTGAGCACAGCCAGCACGCTTTTGCGGATTTTATTGTTGACATGCTCCTCAATGGCGTATTGCAGCTCCATATCGGTGCTTTCGCTGTCTACCTCGGTGCCGTCATATGTATTGCCCTGGGTATCTATAATGGTTATTTTTTCCATTTCCAGGCCCTGGACGCTGCGGCTTACCAGGGAACGGATGGCGTTGGCTTCCTTCTTGCCAAGCTCTTCCCCGTCCTTCATGGTGACGGTGACGCCGGCGCTGGCCATGAGGATATCGTCCTGGCCCAGCACATAGCGCCTGTCTTCCCCGACGGAAATGTTCACCCTTGCGTCCTGCACGCCCTCCAGGCAGCGGATGGTGGCTCCCAACCTATCCTGCAGCTCATATATATACATGGTACGCCTATCCGACTCTGTAGAAAGGGAACCTACGTTGTTCAGGTATGTTTCATATCCAAAGCCGGACTGGGGATACCCCTCCATCAGAAGCTGGGCCTTAAGCTGCGGCTCCTGCTCCTTCCGCACCAGCACGGTGTCGCTTCCCTGTATCTGGTAATCGGTTACGCCGGCGCTGGCAAGGTACGTTGTTACCGACTGCATGTCTTCGCTGACAAGCCCTGTAAACAGCACCTCATAGGGGTTTTTAGAGCCTTGGACAGAGACGAATATAATGATACCCGCCACCACCGCCACTGCAGCGGCAATGATAATCCACAGCTTTTTCCCCAGCTTCCCCAGGAAGCCTTTTGTTTTAGACACGACATCTTTTGCTTTCTCTCCCACGGGCACTACCTCCACTCAGTCCCAACCGCCTTTTCCCCAAGCAAGAGGAATCATTACAGGCTGATGCGCATCAGCTCGTTATAAGCTTCCAAGCCTTTGTTGCGCAACTGCACCATCAGGCTTACGGACATCTCATACTTGCTGGCGGCTATCTGCAATTCCGCGGGGTTATCTAGCTGGCCTGTTGCCAGCAGGTACTGGGCGTGGCTCTTTTCCTCGTCTGACTGGCGCACTGCCTCCACAGCCGAACCGAAAATATCGGCAAAGGCAGCCCCAGGGGTGACGTTCTCTTTTTCCTCCACCTTGGTCAGGGGCATGGTGCTCCACAGCGGGGAGATTTGCGAAATATGGTTCATGGTTTTTTACCCTCTTTCCTATGTGTAAAAACGCGCAAAAAAGCCGGCGGCTTTATTACCGCCCGATATCCATGCCCCGGGCCACTACAGCCTTCAGGGTGTTAAACGCCGTTACATTTGCCGAATATGCCTGGGTGGCGGCCATGGCGTCGGTTATCTCCTTGACAAGGGTGATGTTGGGCATTTCCAGATACCCTTCCTCGTTTGCGTCGGGATGGGTGGGATCATAAGAAATGGCGAAGGGGGAAGGATCTTCCGCGATTTCCACCACTTTCACGCCCCCGGCCCGCTCGGAGCCTCGGTTTGAAGCGCCCATGGCGCTTGCCATTGCCATGCGGAAATCGTTGCGCCCGCTTTCCGCCTCAAACACCACAATTTTCCGCCGGTACGGCCCGTCGCCCTCTTCGGTGCGGGTGGTGTTCAGATTTGTAATATTTTCGGAAATTACATCTAAGCGGAGCTGCTGGGCCGTAAGGCCAGAGCCTACTATATTCATGGAACCTAAAAAAGCCATATGCTATGTACCCTCCCGTTAGCCGTTAATAGCAGTGCGCAGTGCGTTTATGTCGCTGGAAATGCTCTGGTATACATACTGGAGCTGGTAGGCGTTGCGCACTGCCTCCATGCTCTGCTCGGTGACGTTCACGCCATTGTCATCCATGCGCACCACTTCTTCCGGCTCCATAACGTCCCAGCTTACGCTTTCAATAGCCTTGCGCATGGCAGGCTGAACGCCGCTGCCCTGGCGATCCCGGTCGGCAGCCTCTATGGCCTGCTGGAAGGATTCTTCAAAGGTAACGGTTTTCACTTTATAATTAGGTGTTTCCGCATTGGATATATTATCCAGAATGGCCGCCTGTTTTGTCCACAGGAAGTCCATGGAACGCTCCATCATGCGCATACTGTTATTGGTCAGACTAATCACAACAGGCCCTCCTTGCTGTTTATGTGTTTTTTATTATAAACTAACAAAATTCATATAATTCTTTGGCGGTTTCGTCTGCCTTTTTTGACAACATAAATTATAGCATGAAGCTTTTCCAATTGCAAGAGCCAATATTTACTGCTGCCCCGCCCTCCATTTTCGTTAAAAGCAGGCCCCAACCCCTGCTATTTCCTGACAAAACCGGGATGGGGCCGGCATTTTGCCTGGTTGCGGTTTTGAATCTCTCTGTAAAATATCTAAAAAATTCATATACGCCCTTTAGATCTTTGGAGTATATTACAAAGATTTTTAGGCTGTTTGTACGCAAAAAATGCCGCGGGAAACCGCGGCTTTTTTGTGCAGTTTTGAGAAGCTGTACCGATTGGTATGGCTTCTAAAGTTCCAGCCGGGTGAGGGTGTCTGTTTCCACATCCAGCTTGTACAGCGCTGTGCCGTCCCTGGCATACAGGTATGTTCCCAGCACCACGTTGGTGTGGGCTGACTCGCTTTCCCCGTACACGCTGATTTCCAGGCAAGGAATCCCATCCACCGGGACGCTGGCCTGCTCGTGGTAGATTTCATATGTGGACAGGCTGTCCCCTTTCAGCCCTAAAACCTGGGGCGAAAGGTGCTTGAAGCTCTCTACGGTTTCCTCCACTGTCATCACTTCCAGCTCGCTTTGGGCAGACTCCAACTGGCTTAAAGCGCTTTCCGCCAGCGTGCCCAGGGAGGAAGTCCCTTCCCCGCCGCCGCAGGCCGCCAGGGTAAGCAGCAGCAGGCACCCTGCCAGCAGTGTGCAAATTCGTCTCAAATCCGATCCCCCCTTTCTGTCTGGGCTTTTGCAGGGCATCCCTGCTTTAGCCCTCCTGATACTGTATGACTACGTCATCCAGGGGCTTGAGCACCTGGGTGAACTGCCCGGCCTCCCCATTTACCAGCAGCTCCACTGGCTTTTCCAGATTGTCAAAATCCAACCCGGCATATTGCAGCACGTCCATGAGGTAATACTCCCCGCCCTGGGGCTTGGGAGGCAGGCGGAGCATTCCGCCGTTCATCTGGATTTGCAGCGCCCCAGGGCTGCCGCCGCCGAACTCCATCTGCCCCGCCAGCTCTTCCCGCTTGGGCGGTTCCGCCGGAGGCAGGGGGCGCTCCCGCTTTTTCGGCAGGGCAGGCAATTCCTCCTCTTTGGGCAGAGGCGCTGGATCCGGGGCTGTCAGGCTTTCTGTCGGCAAAACCGGCTTTCGGACTGGGGCTGCTAAGTTCTCCGCTGACAGAACTGGATTACGGGCCGGAGGGGCCAGGTTTTCTGCCGGCAGAACCGGCTTACGGACTGGGGCTGCCAGGTTTTCCGCTGACAGAACTGGCTTACGGGCCGGGGGGGGCAAGTCCTCCGCTGGCAAAACCGGCTTCGGCGCTGGGACGGGCGGTTCCTCCAGCGGCTCCTGCTGGACACGGTGCGGGGCATCCTGCACAAGGGCTTCCACCACGTCTCCCTGGCGCAGGGCATAGTCTGGGCCTTCCGCTTTGCCATTGACCATGGCCCCGGCAAAGCCTTCGCCCAGAAGCTCCCCTAAAGTACAGGCCGCAGCGGCCCCTGCCACAGCCGGGGTGAACTCAATGCGATCCCCGGCCTGCACCACATCGGAGAGCGTGGCCTCTTCCCCGTTGCGGATCATCTGGGCAGGCGCGCCGGGGCCTCCCCGGAAGAACCTGCGCTCCCCGTTCAGCGTTACGGTGAGGTTGGCCCCGGTGCGGCCCATCATATCGGCGTAATGGTAGCCGTTCATAAGGAGCACGTCCCGCAGGGTGAGCATCCCGCTGCGGAAAAGCTTTGCCGGGCCGCTGTTCAGGGTGATCATATAGCTGTCGTTTATCATGCCCAGGGCGGCGGATACCGCGATGCCCAGGGGCGTGGCAAATTCCGGGTCTTCCAGATCGTACTCCTCGGAATAGGCGCTGGCCTCAAAGTGCCTGCCTGCCAGGGCAACCCGGCCTTCGCTCATCTCCAGCTCCTCTGCCACCATCTGGGCCAGGCCCTGCAGCTTGCTGCCGCCTCCTGCCAGGAACACAGCCGAGGGGGTGCCCCCATTGATTTCCACTGCTTTCTGGGCGATCTCTTTGGCAAGCCGCTGGGCGGCGGGGCGGGCAAGCTCCCGCAGATCCTGGGGATCCGCCTCGTGCTTCATGCCCAGGATGTCGGAATAGGGCTGAGGCTCTTTGGCGCCTATGGCAAGCTTCAGGCGCTCGGCGGTTTTGAAGTCTACCAGGAGGCCCTTCATCAGCGCCTCCGTTACCTCGTCCCCTGCTACGGTAGCCATGGTGTAGCCCACCACGCTGCCCTCCCGGCACACTGCCAGATCGGAGGTGCCGGCGCCAATATCTGCCAGCACCAGGTTCAAAAGCCGGATATCCTCCGGGATTGCCGCGTTCAGGGAGGCGATCGGCTCCAGGGTGAGGGAGGACACCTCCAGCCCCAGCCGGGACACCACGGCATACAGGCTTTCCACCACCCCGCAGGGCAGGAAGGTTGCCACTACCTCTACCTCAAACTTCCGGCCCCGGTGGCCTAAAAGGTTTCCCAGGGGGTAGCCGTCCAGGGTGTACTGGCGGGCGGTGTATCCCACCATGTAATACCTGTCCCCTGTCTCGTTCCGGGCGGCCAGCTCGCTTTCCGCCGCGGAAACCGCCCCAGCTTCCAACTGGCCCAGCAGATCCGCGTCGGCTATCCGCAGCTCTGGGAATTCCAGGCAGAACCCCGCCCCCTGGGAGCGCAAGGCCCGGCCCGCTGCCGCCACGCACACCCGTTTAAGCTGGGTTTGGGTTTTGGCTTCCAAGCGCCTGACCACAGCCTTCGCCACCTCTGCCACCTGCTGTATTTCTACAATCTGCCCGTCCAGCATGGCCCGCCGCCCATGTTCCTCTTTTTCAATGGCAGCCACATGGAAGCGGCCTTTTTCCTCCTGGCCCACAATGCCGATAATGCTGCGGGTGCCAATGTCCAGTGCAAAAATTTGTCCCGCGTCCTGCTTCCCCTGCATGGCTTTCACCTTCCTCGGTAACTTCTCCGGCCTTTTCGGCCCTTTTGTTTGGCAAAGCCGGGCAAGCCCCAGAAGGCCGTCCGGCTTTGCTTGCGTTCACGCTATAGTATGTTCCTTTTTAGGGCTTAATACTTGTCGTCATAATAGCTGCTGGAGCTGTAGGAGCTGCTGTCGGCGCTGCTGATTTCCCGAGGAGCGGGAGCAGGGGCGGACACGCTTTCACTGCCAGCATAGCTGCGCAGGGTGAATTTCGCCATTAACTGCTTCATGAGCTGGGCCTGGCTGGACAGCTCCTCGCTGGCAGCGGCGCTCTGCTCGCTGGTGGCGGAGTTGTTCTGCACAACAGCGGAGATCTGGTCGATGCCTTCGCGGATCTGCTCAATGGACTCAGCCTGCTGCTGGCTGGCGTCTGCTACGTCGCCCATCTTGGAAACGGCGGAGTTTACCAGCTCCACAGTCTTTTCCAGGGCCTCGGACACGTCTGCCACATAGGTGCTGCCCTTCTGGACGGCGGTGATGGCGTTTTCGATGCGGGCCTTGGTGGCCTTGGAAGCCTCGTCGGATTTGGAAGCAAGCTGCCGGACCTCGTCAGCCACAACCGCGAAGCCCTTGCCGGCGGAACCTGCCCGGGCAGCCTCTACGGCGGCGTTCAGGGCCAGGATGTTGGTCTGGAAAGCGATGTTGGAGATGGTGTCGATAATCTCCCGCACCTCTTCGGCCGCGGTCTTAATCTCCTCCATGGCAGTGACCATGCCGCGCATATGATCGTTGCACACAGTGATCTGGGAATTGGCGTCGTTGGACATGGATCTGGAATCCCTGGCCAGGCCCACGCTCTCCTCAGCGCCCTGGGCAATTTCGGTAACAGTGGCGGACAGCTCCTCCACAGCGCTGGCCTGCTGGGTTGCGCCCTGGGCCAGGGCCTGGGCGCTGTTGCTGACCTGCTCGGCGCCGGAAGAAACCTGATCGGAGGAAGACTGGATCTGCTGCAGGGTGTTGCTCAGGCTCTTGTTAATGCCGCGCACTGAAGTGAGCACAGAGGACAGGGCGCCCACGTACATATCTTCCGCCTGGGTGCGCACGTCAAAGTTGCCTTCAGCCATTTCCTCCAGCAGGCGGCTTTCGTCACCGATAACAGAGGTAAGTACATGCTGGCTGGTGCGCAGGGCCTTGCACATATCGCCCAGCTCGTTTTCGCTTTCGTAGTTTACAGGGATATCCAGCTTGCCTTCGCTGAAGCCTACCAGCGCGGTGCGGACTTCCTCAACAGGCTTGGTGATGCCGCGGATAATGCTGATTTCCATCATGAACACGAAGACGGCGGAAATGACCAGCACAGCGATGATGATAATGATAGACCACATGACTACCAGTTCCTGCCGGGCAAGGATTGAAGACTCCGCGTCTTTCAAGGCTGTGGTTACAGACTGGGAGGTATCTGCTGTGGCGTTGATCAGGGGGGAGCACTCCTCCAGGATCATGCGGACGCCCTCTTCCTTATCGGTCTCCAGGGTTTCCATGATGCCGGGTACAGACTCGCCCCAGCTTGCCACGCTGTTCAGGTACTCATCCAGCTTGCTGGTATCTTCCAGGGGATAGATTTCCTTAAGCTCCTTAAGCTCCTCAGACAGCGTTGTCAAAGCTTCGTTAATGCGGGTTTCCTTGGAAGTGTTGTCGCTGCCCTCAGGGGAGAGGGCGATGTCCCGCAGGTGGCGGGCACCAATGTTTGTGTTCATACGGGCCTGGTAAATGAGGCTGCTGGCCCGGATGTTGCTGTCAATGATATCCTGATACGTCCCAGTCTGCTGGTTCATAATGATCAATGTGGCGACGATAATCACCACAGATACCAGCAGCGTGACTCCCCACCCCAGTATCAGGCTCGCTTTGACCTTCATGTTCTTGAGCATGATAAAGTTCCTCCTTCAAATTTGTGTACTTGCATGTGCTTTAATTTTATATAAAATCGGGGCTGCTTTGGAAGGCTCGCCTTGTTTATGGAAACCCCGGCTATGCCGCATCCCCGTATTTTCCCATCCCGCTTATACAATATCCCCGAACCGGCCTTTCTGCACGTCCCCTACCACCCGGCCGTCCACCAGGGTTACTACCCGCCTGCGCATGAAGTTTACAAACTGCTTGGCGTGGGTGGACATGATAACTGTGGTGCCCCGCCTGTTCAGCTCGTTTAAGAGCATGAAGATGTCCCAAATGCTGTCGTCATCCATTTTGTCTGTAATTTTATCCAGCAGCAGGATGGGGGGGCTGTTGAAGATGGCCTTGGCAAGCTCCACCCGTTTGCATTGGGAGATGGACATTTCCAAGGGGTAGCGGTATTCGCATCCCGCCATGCCCACCAGCCCCAGGGCCTTTTTCATCCGAGGCTCGTCAACCAAGCGGGTGCGCAGGCGCTCCATCTTTTTCATGGAGCACATGTTGTCATAGACTGTGGCGGAACGCACCAGGGCGGACTCCTGGGGCACCCTGCCGAAGATATAGGGCAGCTTTTTCTGCTGCCTGCGGTTCAGCTTATCCAGGTTAAAATGATCTAGGTACACTACCCCGTCATCCGGCGGCAGATCCCCCGCTATCATGTCCAGCAGGGTGGTGCTGCCCGCCCCGCGGCTGCCCACAATAAACACGAACTCTCCCTGCTCCACAGTCAGGTTGACATCCCGCAGGGTTTCAAACTTATGGCGGTGGCCCTTGAATATTTTTGAAGCGTGCTCCAAACGGATGGTTGGCATAATCTGTCTGCTCCTTCGCCCCCTTCCCTGTCCGGGGAGGAATGTCCCATTGCGCATCCGCGCTGCGCCGCTGGGCTTCCAGCCCAAACCTGGCGGGGGCTGCGCATGCAGCCTACCGCCGCAATATCTGCGGGATGGACATGCCCCTGCCGGGCAGGCCGCTTTACAAAAACAGCGGCCATGTGTTATACTTTACCTCATAATACGGAAGAAACTGCTGCACTGGAGGGAACCGCATGAGGCCGAATCTGAAGAAAAAGCGCATATGGCCCTGGTTCCTGCTGGCCGCTTTGTGCGTGGCCGGCATGGAGCTGCTGTTCTGCTGGCATTTCGCTCCCGCCCAGTTTGACCGTATCACCCAGCCCATTGTGCGCCCGGTGGTGCAGGCGGCTGAATCGACCGGGGCATATTTCCACCAGCTTGCTGTAAGCCTGCGGACAAAAGCCCTGCTGCGCCAGTGCGCCGAGGCAAGCGCCGCGCCCTTCCCTCTGGAGTTTGCCTTGCCCCAGGTAGTGGAAGAACCCTTGGTGCCCCACCTGGAAAAGCCCGTTCCCGCAGATCCCGTTATTACCCAGTTTGACAAGAAGAATGAGCGGGAGATCCTTACCGGCGGCATAATCCCCTGTGTGTATTATAATCAACAAGAGGCCCCTTGGTCAAGTATGCCTTTTGGAAAAGATCCAATTGGGCCTTATGGCTGCGGCCCGGTGGCCATGTCCATGGTCATTTCCTCCATGACTTCCACCTCCATGGATCCGGGGCAGATGGCGGCCTGGGCCGCGGACAACGGCTATTGGGCGCCCCAGAGCGGATCCCGCCACTCCCTTATCCCCGACGCCTCCCTGGCTTTCGGCCTGGGCTGCACCCGCCTGACGGAATGCACCCCTTCCATGATTATCAACACCCTGCTGCAGGGGGACATGATGGTGGCCCTGATGGGGCCTGGGCACTTTACCCAGAGCGGGCACTTCATCATCCTGCGGGGGGCCACCCTCTCCGGGGAGATCCTGGTGGCGGATCCCAACAGCAGGGAGAACAGCCTTGCTTCCTGGGATCCCCAGCTTCTGCTGGACGAAATCTCCGCAAGCGACGGCCGGGGCCTGTGGCTCTGGCAGATTTCCGCCCCGCCGCCCCAGCTTTGAGGGGAGGCAGCGCCTTGGAAAAACCGCCTTTCATGGTTCCTATCTGTTTTCAGCAAAGTATGCCGTCTGGATTTTTTCCTGACGGCATTTTGCCTGCTTATTTACTTGCTTGTCCTGAACTTGCTGTAGAAAGAATGCCTGCCGTCTATGCGCAGGCTGATGCGCCTGTCCAGCTCCTGAGCGCGATCCAGCAGCCTGCGGTTCTGGGCTATCTGGCCGCATAGGGCTGTCTCCCCTTCCTCTTCGGGGGGGCTGCCGGTTAAAAGCTGGTGGGCGCGGATGGCGTCCTCCTCCGGCAGCTTCAAAACCCCGTTGTGGATCTGGGCTTCCAGCTCTTTCAAGTCCTTTACCGGATCCTCCCGCATATGCAGGAGCATCTGCACAGACACTTCGTCCTTCCTGTCTACTGCCTGGCCCAACTGCTGGGTCAGGTCGAAAAATTCCAGCAGCTTGATATACTGCTTTCTGGCTTGCAAAAGCAATTGCTTCAGGGTTGCGTCGTCCATACCGGATGCCAGGGCCGCAGGGGCCCTGCCCTCCCTTTCCTGTTAACTTTCCTGCTGCTGGGGCTGGGGCTGCGCCTGCTCGGCGCAGTTCTTATCCGCTGTGCGGAAGCTTTCCCGCAGCTCCAGTATCATGGGCTTTATCTCCTCCAGCACATCCTTGTTCCGCCCGATTTTCACCCGGCCCAACTGATAGCTGAAGTAATCATAGAGCCGGTGGAGATCCCCTGCGATGGGGTACTGCCTGTCAAGGGTGTCGTCCAGATACTGGATGATGTCCATGCCCTTATCCGCCGAAGCCTCCAGCAGCTCGAAATTCTCCTGCTTCAGGGCCAGCTCGCAACGCACCAGATGCTTTACCAGCTCGTCATACAGCAGCAGGAGCAGCTCGCCTTGGGTCATGGTGTTGACCGACTGTTCCTTATACTGCTGGAAACCGTTGTGTTCCATATAATCGCCACGCGATACAGGATTCGCACAAAAGGCCCTGAAAAAGCGGCGCTTTATGCCCGGTATCTTTCCTTTCTTCCGTATTCTTCACGCTGCGCCTCTTACCCTTCCTTTGGCGCGTGCCGCGCCGTTTTAAAAGGATTTTATCTTCCCTGTCCAGCCGGGCCGCATCAGCGGAAGTGTCCAGACAGCACGTTTTATGCCTCCGGCGGTTTAGGGGCTTTGCCCCTAAATACCCCACCACCTTTGAAAAGGTGGACGAAACTTTTATGTTTCTTCATTCTTTAAAGCACTCGCTTTGGACACTCCCCGTATCAGCCGCCCATCAGCCCCGCCAGCGCGGAGCTTTGGGAATTCATCTGGTTGATAAGCTGCTCCAGCCGGGTGAACTGGTTGGTGTAGTAGTCGATACGGTCGCTCATCTTATCCTGCCACTTTTCAATCTGGGTGTCCAGGTTGTCGATTTGGTTTTGCAGGAGGTTGTTCTGCAAGGAATAGGAGGAAAGGGGCGTGCCCGCTTTCTGCACCAGGGAGCCGGGAGTGGCGATGGAGGTGCTGGCATACCTGTCTATGGTGGTTTTCAGGTTCTGCATCAGGCCGTTGGTAGAGGCGCCGTTTTCCGTAGTTTTGGTGAAAGCGTCCCGCACCCTGTCGGGGTTGGCTTCCAGAGCCTCCCGCAGCTTTGTCTCGTTGAGGCTGATGGTGGTCATGCCGTCCTCATAGGCGGTTTCAATGCCGATGGAGCGCAGGATGGCCCCGTCTACGCCGCTGCCCTGGATGTAGCCGGTAAGGCTCTGATACAGACTTCTGAGATCTGAATCTCCAAAGAGGATGCCCTGCTTGGCCTTTTCCTCGTATTTTTTCAGTTCGCTCTCGCTGTATTTATCGGCTTCATCGCCTACCAGAGGCTCGTAATTGGCAAAGCTGCCGCTGGACTTCTGATAAGGCAGGGTGGAATAGGCGCTGTGGATTTCCTTTGCCATCTCGTTATAATCGTTGACAAAGGACTTGATGGCGTCTACGATGGTGTCGGAATCTGTGGTGCTGGTGAAGGTGATAGGCTCGTTTTCGCCAGCTTCCTGCTCAAAGGTGCCCTTCAGGGTGACGCTGAGTCCGTCCAGGTCGATGACATTGGAGGAACGGGTCATGGTCTTTTCGGTGCCGTTGATGTTGGCGGTAAAGACTGCGTCCTGCCCGGGGGTGTAAACAGCAAGGGGCTTTTTTGTGGTTTCAATTTTTATAGGATCGAAAACATCCTCTTTGTCCTTCTCATAAGCATAGCCTTTCATGTAAGTCAGCAATTCAAAATCTACCTTGTTTCCATCTCGATCCACAATCTCAATTTCGCCTGAGTACGGATTTATAGAAGCGGTCTTCCCGTTATCACCTTCAACGGAATTATTAAATTTATCTACAATATCCTGCAACGTGGTATCTGCACTAAGGCCACAGTTCGGCATCAGAAGGTGGTGCGTATCGAAGCTGAAATTAAGGCTGTCATCGTTAGTATATGAGATGCCCCAAGCCTCCCATAGATTCATATCGCCTGTATAAAGCTTCTCAGGTTCGGGGCTAAACAGCTTCTGGGCCAGGCCGTCGCCCATCTCAATTTTCTGGTTCGCGCCCATCTCCCGGGTGGTGAACACAAACTCGTTGGTGGACTTGGAGAAGTTCACCGTTACGCCTGCGTCCGCATTGCTGTTGATGCTGGTGAGGATGTGCTCAATGGTGGTATCCTTGTTAAACTTGCCCAGGGACTTGCCGTTGATGATAAGCTCCTGTTCGCCGTTATAGTTTACATTCCCGTCCTTGTCCGTCTGCTTGAACATTTCGTTCTCTTCGCCGAACAGGTCCCCCAGGGTCCAGCTTGTGTTCAGGGTGTTGCCAATGCCGTTTTTGCCAAGGCCCAAAGCCCGGCCCGCAGAGGAATTGACGGTGAGGGTGAAGTTATTCATGTCATTGCCGCTGCCGTCCAGCTTTTTAACAGCCTGGATGTTCAGCTTGCCGCCGGAAACTTTGCCGTCGGCATCCAGCACGTTATCCGCGCCAACGCTGATTTTCCCTTCACCGAAAGCTTTGTCTACTTCCTTTTGCAGCCTTTCGGCTATGTATTCCGTTTTTTTCTGGCTTTTCTCGCCTTCTGTCAGGCTTGTGTCTTCATCCAGTTCTTTAAAGCGGGCCTTAGCCTCGTCATCCTCCAGGAAATCGAAGCTGACGCTTTTGGTGGAGCCGTTGAGGGTGAAGCTGATGGAGCGCTCTTTCAGGTGATCCACCATGCTGACATCTTCTGTCCAATCCCTCACGTTGCTGGCGCCGAAAACCTTCACACTGCTGGAGGTATCCTTGCCGATTTGGCCCTTGCCACCCAGCAGGTTGTCTATAATGCTGTCGCTGGCGCTGTCAATATAGAACTTGTTATCCTTGCCTTCCTTTTGCTGGAGGATAATGCGCCCGTCACCGTTGAGCTTGGCTTCCAGGTAGTCGGAGGCTTTGCCAGCGCCGCTACTGGTTTTGATGGTCTGCTCGGAAAGCTGTTTGTTGATATTGTCAACCAGATCCTGCTGGCTTTCAAAAATATCGTCTTCGCCGAAGCGGATGGTCAGGTTGTTGCTGCCGTATACCAGGTTCATGCTGCCCGCAATGGTGCTCTCCTTTACAGGCTGGGACCAGTCCATCATCTCCGCCTGGGAGGCCTTTTCGATGAGGGAATCGGCGCTCTTCGTATATTTGGCGGCCTGGGCCAACTGCTTTATGCTGCTGATCTGCACATCATTGGAGCTTTTGCCTGTGGCGGACACCTTGTCGGCATACTTGCCATTGGCCTTGGTGATGACCGCCCGGTTGAAGAAGCTGTTGCTGAACAGGTTTGTGCCCGAGGTGTAGGAGGTGTACTTCTGGGTGAGGCCAACCATCTTGCTGATGATGCTGCGGTAGGCGTCCTGCTTCCATTCGGTTTTTATCTGCTGCCTTTGCAGAGCATAGATTTTGTTCTTATACCCCGCGATACTGTTCTCGATCATGGCCTCCGTATCCATGCCGCTGGCCAGGCCGCTGATAACATTCCTGTTGCCATATATGCTGCTGGTGGAGCTGCTGCCAGTTAAACTGCTGATAGACGCCATTGATTCTCAACTCCTTTTATGATATAATAGCTTTGGAAGAAAGCGGCCTTTCAAAAATCGCGCCCGGCGGGCGGCAAATGTAAAAAAAGCCGCAGAGACACTTAACTCTTTCCCTATTTATATCGACAATACAAATAGAAAGATAAGGGCTTTCAGCAAATTTTGCTTTGGCATAGAGGTTTTAATATTAAAGAAAGGAACGATACCGGGCGCAACGGGCGGCGTTTTCTTAGCTTTTGCGCGCATCCTGTATCGCATGGCGATTCCTATGGAGAAATTTATTACCGTAACCAACCAGAAGGGCGGCGTGGGCAAGACCACCACCTCCCTCTCCCTCATTAACGCCCTGCACATGCGGGGCCGCCGGGTGCTGGGGGTGGATCTTGACCCCCAGGGCAGCCTGGGCTTTTCCGCCGGGCTGGACATTGAAAACAGCACCACCGTATACGATGTGTTTAAAGGCACCGCCTCTGTGGAACAGGCCATTGTGCCCACGGATTTGGGGGATATCCTGCCTTCCAACATCCTGCTCTCCACTGCCGAGCTGGAATTCAATTCCCCGGGGCGGGAGTATATGCTGAAAAACGAGCTGCAAAAAATTGCCCACCTCTATGACCACATTATTATCGACACGCCCCCGGCCCTGAATGTCCTCACCGTAAATGCCTATGTGGCTTCCGACGCCCTTATTATCCCGATGGCCCCGGAAATTTTAAGCCTTTTGGGCATCTCCCAGATTCTGGATACCATCAACACGGTACGCAAATACTATAACCCGGACCTGCGGGTGCTGGGCATCCTGCTGAACAAGTATAACATGCGCCTGACCCTGAACCGGGAGGTGCTGGAGCTTTCCGCAGAAATTGCCCGCCGCCTGGACACCAAGGTATTTGAGACGAAAATCCGCACCAGCGTCACTGTGGCGGAGGCCCCGGCCCATGGCGAAAGCGTTTTAAGCTATGCACCCAGTTCCAACCCCGCTTTGGACTTCCAGAACCTGCTGGACGAGCTGATGGGCAATCCCCGGCCCTGGCCGCCCCGGCGGTGAGCAGCGTAACGCTGCACCTGAGACGCGGGGGGGACGCTGGCGGAGCCTTTCCGCCGCGCAAAGGGTTTGCGCGCTTACCGCTGTGGCCGCGTCCGACCGTACTCCCGATGTTATAAATAACCCCAGGGCATTTGGGAAGCTGACGCCAGCCTCTGTTTTTGTATTTCAGGGAAACCGCCTTCCCCATTTCTATACCTTACAAGTTTGTTTGAAGAAAGGAACGTGACACCATGCCAAAAGCTACCGGAAAATCTGGAAGGGGCGGCAAAAGCAGCAAAACCGCCCATGTGCTCAACCTGCTCACCGAAACAGACCACACCCAGGAGGAAGGGGCTGCCGGACGCACCCCTCCTGCCGCGCCTCCCGCACCCCCCCAGCTTGCAGACAATGAAACTGTCGCCGCCACCATCCGGGACGCACTGGAGGAGGATTTAGCCGCCGAACTGGGGGAATCCCCTGCGGAAGCCCTGCCCGAGGAGGATTTTATCCCCATGCAGGACTTTGCCCCTGCGGTAGAACCGGAAGCCACGGTAGACGCCACGCCCCTGGAGGAGGCCCCTGCCCCTGAGCCGGAGCCTCAGCCCGAGCCTGAACCGGAACCGGAACCAGTTGCAGAGATGGAGCCAGAACCTGTTTTAGAGCAGGCCCAGGAACCTGCCCCCACGCCTGCGCCGGAGCCTGTACCCGAGCCGGATCCGGAACCAGTTGCAGAAACAGAACCCGCTCCCGCGCCTGAACCGGAGCCGGCACCTGCTCCGGCGGCGGAAGCGAAAGAGGAAGTGCCGGAGGAGGATCGGTCTATTACCTGCCTGAACGTTATGCAGGAGCTGGTGGAGGAAAAGGTGGACAAATATATGAAAATGTTCGGCCTGTGTACCTGCCCCCGCTGCCGAGTGGACGTGGTGGCCCTCACCCTCACCAGCCTTCCCGCAAAATATGTGGTGGTGCGGGAAAACGAGGCCACTCCCATGCTGACTGTGTACGAAGGGCGCTATAACACCGCCGTCATCGCCCAGATCATGTGGGCGTGCAAAAAGGTGCTGGATAATCCCAGGCACTAAATACTTTTATGCCGCAAAAAACCGCAGGCCTAAACGGCCTGCGGTTTTTATATGCCCTGCTGAAACGGGCCTTTATGTTCTGTTGGTATAAATATATGTTTCGTAATTTTTCAAACGGTCATACAAAACGCTCTCCCGGTGCAGGCCCGGCACCTCCAGCAGATGGTAGTGTACGGGATGGTGGTAAATGATATAGATTTCCCGGGGGGAATCCTCCAGGGTTTGCAGGATTTTTTCAAGAACCTGCGACAGCACCGCGCTGGAGAAGGGATTGAACAGGAAAAACACATTGAATTCCCCATAGCGCTCAAAGGTCACCGCATTGCCCTGGATGCACTCCACCCGTTCCAGACCCAGCTTTTTCATATTGCGCCGGGCGATTTCCGTCAGCTCCCCGTCCAGCTCAATGCCTGCCACCCGGCGGAACGGCACCTTGCTTGCCTCCCGCAAAACCGCGCCTTTGCCGCAGCCGATATCTAAAAAACTGCTTTCGGCATAAGGGACGCGCAGGCTTTGCAGTATCAGCGCCATATGCTTCTCCGGGGTTTTGCAGTAGCCGTTGTATTCCCTGGAGTTTTGGATTTCCTCGCTGGCGGCGGGCAGGGTGAAATCCAGCCCCCGCATTTTTTCCACCGCAAACTGGCACAAAAACTTTCCATACCGCTTGCACTTTACCAATAAATCCCGCAAACAAAATCACCTTCCGCTTTACTGAAATATGGCCCGCACTGCCTGCGGCGACAAAACCGCAAGGGGGAGTACAGGTTAAACTGGTACAGAGTATAGCATAAAACTCTGGAAAATACAAGTATAACCTGTATCCTTTTGGTGAGGTGATCCCATGCAGAATCGTATCCGGCAATTGCGGGAAGAGCTGCGCATGACCCAGGTGAGGCTGAGCATTGAACTGGAGGTATCCCAGGAAACTGTGAGCGCCTATGAAAACCAGAAGCATTATCCCAGCTTTTTGCAGCTTTCCAGAATGTCCACCCTGTTTAATGCCAGCATTGACTATATTATGGGCCTGTCGGACGTGCGCAATCCCACCCAGGCCTGCGAGGACAGCAGCATGTCCCAGTTAATCGCCCGGCTCTCCAAGCTGACGAAAAGACAGGTTGAACTTGTATCCGCCTATATGCAGGGGCTGCTGGACATGGCCCGGGAGCAGGAACTTTAGAAGCTGTACCAATAGGCTCCTGCACCAATCCTATCGGTACAGCTTCTTAAACGGGGCCTTTTCAACTTTTCTATAGGCAAAGGCTTGACAAAACGGCGGCGGGTGGGTATAATAGCGTCAGTTTTGGATAGTTGGGAGTGAAAGAATGTTAGTATAAGGCCACGAAAAAGGTGATAAAACGTCTGGGAGGAAGGCATTGCTTTCCCCGGGCCTGTTTTTGTTGCCGGCTGGGTCTTATACGCATTCTTTTTTGACTGTGAAAGGGAGAAACCCTGTCTGGGGGTGTCTCTGTCTTTTTGCGTATGCGGCCTGTTTCCGGCAATGCTGGAGACGGGCCTTTTTGTGCGAAAAAAGGAGGGACTGCCCTATGCTGCAAATACAAAACCTGAAAATAACCATGAAAAAAGACCTTCGCACCCTGGTGGAGGGCCTGACCTTTACCCTGCGGCCTGGAGACAAGGTGGCTGTGGTGGGCGAGGAAGGGAACGGGAAATCCACCCTGCTGAAGCTTCTCTATGACGAAAGCCTGGCGGAGGGCTATGCCCAATGGGAAGGGCGCATTCAGAAGGACGGGATGCTGATGGGATACCTCAGCCAGGAGCTGCCGGAGGCGGACAAGGGGAAAACCATCTATGAAAAGTGCCTGGAAAGCGGGGGCTTTTCAGAGGCAAGCCCCAAAGAGCTGGCCTCCCTGGGGGCAAAGCTGGGGATCCCGGCGGAAACCTTTTACAGCGATCAGCTTATGGACGCCCTTTCCGGCGGGGAGAAGGTGAAGCTGCGCATGGCCCTGCTCTCCCTGGAAAGGCCGGACTGCTACCTGCTGGATGAGCCTTCCAATGATTTGGATCTGGACACCCTGCGCTGGCTGGAGGAATTTATCCGGGACTGCCCCCAGCCGGTGGTGTATATTTCCCACGACGAAACCCTGCTGGAGGCCACAGCCAACGTGGTGCTCCACATGGAGCAGCTTCGGCGCAAAACCCTGCCCCGGCATACCGTGGCCCGCATGGGGTATGCCCAGTATGTAAGCGAGCGGCTTCACAGCTTCCAGAAGCAGGAGCAGCTTGCCAGGAAGGAACGGCAGGAGGAGAAAAAGCAGCAGGAGCGCTTCCGCCAGCTTTACCAGAAGGTGGAGCACCAACAGAACGCCGTTTCCCGGCAGGATCCCCATAGCGGGCGGCTGCTGAAAAAGAAGATGAAAGCCGTAAAATCCCTGGAAAAGCGCTATGAGCGGGAGAGGGACGACATGACCGAGATGCCCGACACAGAGGAGGCCATTCTGGCGGGCTTTGGGGAGGACATCAGCCTGCCTGCCGGGAAAACCGTCCTGGACTTCTCCCTGCCCCGGCTGGAGGCCGGGGGCCGGGTGCTGGCGGAAAACCTGCGCCTGTTTGTCCGGGGGCCGGAGCACATCTGCATTATCGGGAAAAACGGCGCCGGGAAAACCACCCTGCTGCGGGAAATCGCCCGGGAACTGCTGGGGCGGGAGGACATAAAGGCGGCATACATGCCCCAGGACTACAACGAACTGCTGAACCCGGCCCAGACCCCGGTGGAGTTTCTGGCAAAAACCGGGGAAAAGGAAGAGCACACCCGGATTAAAACCTATCTGGGCAGCATGAAATATACCCCGGAGGAATTCGCGCATCCGGTGGGCGAGCTTTCCGGGGGGCAGAGGGCCAAGCTTTTCTTCCTCAAGATGATCCTGGACGGGGCAAACGTGCTGGTGCTGGATGAGCCTACCCGGAATTTCAGCCCCCTTTCCGGCCCGGTGATCCGGGGCCTGCTGGGGGATTTTCCCGGGGCCGTCATCAGCATTTCCCACGACAGGAAGTATATCCGGGAATCCTGCGGGCGGGTTTTGGAGCTGACAGGGCAGGGGCTTTCAGAATATGACCTGGAAAGCCTGTAGCGCCGGGAAGCTGTGGAGACAGAAAAGGGATCGCGCTGCTGTGCGCGATCCCTTTTCTATATTATTAGTGATAGCAAACACGCTTGAAAAACGGCATGCACTGATTTTCAAGCAGGCAGCTTTGTCTCTTTTGCACCACGCTGCCTACATTCCTTCACTTCTCCTGGCTGTAGGAGAGGATATCCCCCGGCTGGCAGTCCAGCGCCTCGCACAGGGCTGCCAGGGTGGAGAACCGCAGGGCGGTGACGTGGTTGTTCTTGATTTTCGACAGGTTTACATTGGTGATGCCCACCTGCTCTGCCAACTGGTTCAGTGACACCTTCCGCTCTGCCATCAGTCTGTCCAGGCTCAGCACGATTTTCCCCATACGCCCCCCTTATACCAGGCCGTCCACGTCCTGCTGGATCTTCTCCCCCCGGGCAAAGCACTGGGACAGGCACAGCATAAGGATGCCTGTGATGAGATCGCTGGCCCCCGCGCTGACCTCCGCGTTTTCCGGCCCCAGCACCAAGACGGCTATGCCGCAAAGCGCTATCTGCACCACTGTGATCCCTATAAAGAACAGGCCGATTTCCCGCAGCATACGCACATTGTCCTTCTGGAAGGGCGTTTTGCCCTGGGAGAACCTCGTAAGCCCCTGGGAGGTGCGCAAAATGAGGTTTACGTTGCGGAACACCCAGCCCATCAGGCCTAATGACAGGGCTGCTTCGATAAAGAACACAGGCAGCGCGCCGGGCAGCAGGCTCCCCTGGCTGTCGGCAATGATAATGGAGAAGCCCCGGGAGGAAAGCTCCTCCATTGGCTGCGTGTTCTGCATAAACTCTCCAGGCGCCAGAGGATTGAGGAGCACCAGCACCAAAGCCGCTGCCATGCACACTGCGCCGATAAAATAGGCGATGGAAAAGAACCGGGTCAACACTGTGGCAAATTTCGTGAAAGCTTCCGCGTGCTTGTTAAAGAATGTCATACAGGACACCTCCCAAATGGATTATGCCACCAGTATACATCCGTTTTTATCGTTTGTCAATAACTTTTTAATGTTTTTCGATAAAACCCCTCTGGCAAGCACGGACAGCCAGAGGGGTTTTCTTTTGCTTATTGGCTGGGAAGCGCGCCTTCCCGCAGCAGTTCCCGGGGGCAGAACTGGTAAAGCTGCACCCCGTCCACCCGGCCTTCAAAGGCCTCAAAGCCCTGAAGCGCCAAGGGCAGGGCCGCGCAAACCTGCTCCGGCCCGTCTATCAGCAGGGTGGTGTGGGCTGTCCAGCCCCGGCTTGTGCCGAAATGCTCTTTCAGGGAAAGCAGCTCCCGGTTCACGTCCGGCGCCAGGAACAGCACCCGGCCCCCGCCGAATACGCCTAAATGGTTGAAGGTGAGGGAAAAAGCCCTGGTCTGCCGCAGCGCTTCCTCCATGGCGGCAAGGGTCTCTTCCTGCTCGCTGGGCTGGAAAATCCCCAGGGTGATGTGATGGGGCAGGTTTTTCGTCTGCCTGCCGGCAAAGCCCGCCCCCACCAGCCGCGCCCGCATTTCCTCTATGCACCGCTGGGTTTCTTCGTCATACACCGCCATGGCGCACAGGAAGGTTTTCTCTCCTTCCATCACTTAATCTCCCTGTCCGCAATCTCTGCCTTTGCCCTCTCTATGAAGTCTGTGACGGGGATGGCTCCCAGGTCGCCGTCCTTCCGGTGGCGCACAGAAACCTCCTGGGCCTCCTGCTCCTTGTCGCCTACCACCAGCATGTAGGGGGTCTTTTTCAGTTGGGCTTCCCGGATTTTATACCCGGTTTTTTCGCTGCGCAGATCGCACTCTACCCGCAGGCCAGCTTCCTCCATCTGCTTTTGCAGGGCCTTGGCGTATTCGTGATGGCGCTCTGCAATGGGCAGGATAACTGCCTGCACAGGGGACAGCCACAGGGGGAAGGCTCCGGCAAAGTGCTCTGTTATAACGCCGAGGAAGCGCTCAAAGGAACCCAGCACCACCCGGTGGATCATCACAGGCCTGTGGCGCTCCCCGTCCACCCCTACGTACTCCAGCTCGAACCGCTCGGGAAGCTGGCTGTCCAACTGGATGGTGCCACACTGCCAGGTGCGGCCTAAGGAGTCGGCAATGTGGAAGTCCAGCTTCGGCCCATAGAAGGCACCGTCCCCTTCGTTTATCACGAACTCCTTGCCCATGGCTGTGATGGCTTCCTTCAGGATGTCCTGGTTCTTCTCCCACTCCTCCACAGTGCCGATGTGATCTTCAGGCATGGTGGAAAGCTCAATGGTGTAGGTGAGGCCAAAGGTGGAATACACCTCGTCGAACAGCCGCACTGTCTCCTGGATGATATCCTGCATCTGCTCCCGGGTCATAAAGACATGGGCGTCGTCCTGGTTAAAGCAGCGCACCCGGAACAGGCCATGGAGCGCGCCGGACAGTTCATGCCGGTGGACAAGGCCGATTTCCCCCACCCGCAGGGGCAGATCCCGGTAGGAATGAGGCTCGCTGGCATATACCAGCATGCCGCCGGGGCAGTTCATAGGCTTGATGGCAAAGTCTGCCTCGTCGATTACAGTGGTGTACATGTTGTCTTTATAATGATCCCAGTGGCCGGAACGCTCCCAGAGCTGGCGGTTGAGCATGATGGGGGTGGAGATTTCCACATAACGGTACTTCTTGTGGACTTCCCGCCAATACTCCATCAGGGTGTTTTTCAGCACCATGCCCTTTGGCAGGAAGAAGGGGAACCCGGGGCCTTCGTCCCTAAGCATAAACAGGCCCAGCTCTTTGCCCAGCTTGCGGTGATCCCGCTTTTTGGCCTCCTCCAGCATTTGCAGGTGCTCGTCAAGCTGGGACTGCTTGGGGAAGGCAATGCCATACACCCGGGTGAGCATCTTTTTCGTGGCGTCCCCCCGCCAGTAGGCCCCTGTGATGGCTGTCAGCTTTACGGCCTTCACCATACCGGTGCTCATAAGGTGGGGGCCGGCGCACAGGTCGGTGAAATCATTCTGGCTGTAGAAGCTGATGTTTTCCCCGTTGCCCGCGTGCTCGTCAATCAGCTCCTGCTTATAGGGCTGCCCGGCCATCTTCTCCTTGGCTGCGTCCGGCGCAAGCTCAAACCGCTCTAAGGGGATGTTCTCTTTGATGATCTTCTTGATTTCTTCCTCAATTTTCGGCAGGTCGTCCAGGGACAGGGGATTTTCCATGTCAAAATCGTAATAGAAACCATTGTCAATGGCAGGGCCGATGGCAAACTTTGTGCCGGGATACAGCCTGCACACTGCCTGGGCCATGATGTGGGAGGTGGTGTGCCAATAAGCCTTTTTGCCTTCCTCGCTGTCAAAGGTGAGGATTTCCATCTGGCAGTCTGCCTCAATGGGGGTGCGCAGGTCGCAGGCCTGCCCGTTTACCCGGGCACAGCAGGCAGACTTATACAGCCCCATGCCAATGGACTTTGCCACCTCTGCGGCTGTCACGCCATTTTCAAATTCCTTTACTTGCCCTTTCAAATCAATCTTTACCATAGGTGTGCTCCTTCCTTGCCAGGGCAGGCAAAATAAAAAATGCCTGCCCCAGCAAAAATTCTGGGGCAGGCATGCTTCATGTCAGTTTTTTTGAAGCGGCCCGCGGTTCCACCCGGATTCAAAGCGCAAAAGCCGCGCTTCCTTCATTATAGCCGTAACGGTGCCATCCGTCTGTCCTTAGCCAGCGGGAAATTCCCAGCCGGGGTCGGCAGATGCTCCAAGGCGGTACGCAAACCTCTGGCAGGGAAGCCCTGCTCCGCTGCAAGCGCTTTCAGCCCATGGCGCCCGCTCTCTTTTGGCGGCAAACTCTTTTGCAAAAGCCTGCGCGTCCTTATCAACGCATTTGTATAAAATTGTTGCCTGTATCATAGCACCCGGAAATGGGTTTGTCAAGACAGGAAATGCGGGGAACAAAAATTTTTTCCGGATAATTTTTCCTTTTTGGAAAAGAATAGCCCCCAGCACCTTGACAAAGCCACTGTCCCCGAGATACAATATACCTTGAGATGCACTTGGTGCTTTATATATTTTTTGCTTATTTCATAGTTCAGGCAGTGTTTGCCCTGGGTTTTAGAACTTGTATTCATAATTTGGAACCGCCGGATGGGCGGGGATTTTCAGAGCCAATCAAGGCATATTTTCGCAGAAAGGCTGCGGCCCTGCAAAAAATTAACACAGGACGGCTCTTGAAAAAGGCCGCACAGGCGATGGTTGCAGGTTGTGAATGCAGGCCCTTTAATATTCCGCAGTCAAAAGGCCCTGTATGCCCTTTTGCGTTTGGCGGCGTATTGTATCATATCGCAAGGCCGGGGCGGCCTGCCATAAAAAGCTGAAATAAAACAATGATATATGATGAACGTTTGTTACCGCCACCATGCATTTGCCGGGGGGCGGATTTTTTCTTCCCCGGCTGGGTTACATTTCTTTCTTTCGCAAAACTAAGGTTCCGTAAAAAAATCGTACAAAGGAGGTGCCCGGTTGAACGGGATGGCAGTATGGCTATGTATCGTCCTCATTCTGGCGGCGGCTGCGGCGGCAGGCAGTATAGCGTTTTTCTTTGGCGTATACTACCGCAAGTCCAAGGCAGAGGCTGCGATTGGCTCTGCTGAGCAGGAGGCCAAGCGCATTGTGGGCGAGGCTGTGAAAACGGCAGAGGCCAGGAAAAAGGAGATTGTGCTGGAAGGCAAGGACGAGATACACCGGCTGAGGAACGAATCTGAAAAAGAGCTGGCGGATCGCCGCAAGGAAATCCAGCACCAGGAACGCCGGATTCTGCAAAAAGAGGAAAGCCTGGAGCGCAAGCTGGAAAGCGTGGACAGGAAAGAGGAACAGGCTGCCGAAAAGAACAAAAAGGCAGAGGAACGCCTGCGGGAAGCGGAGAGCGTGAAAAAGAGCCAGTTTGACATGCTGGAGAAAATCTCCTCCTTCTCCCAGGAGCAGGCCAAGGAATATCTGCTGAAAAACCTGGAAAACGAGCTGGTTCACGAAAAGGCTATGAAAATCCGGGAGTATGAGCAGCAGGTGAAGGAGGACAGCGACAAGGCGGCAAGGGAGATTATTGCCCTGGCTATCCAGCGCTGCGCGGCGGATCAGGTTTCTGAAGCCGCTATCAGCGTGGTGCCCCTGCCCAACGACGAGATGAAGGGCCGCATTATCGGCCGGGAAGGCCGGAACATCCGGGCCATTGAAACCCTGACAGGGGTGGATCTCATTATCGACGACACCCCGGAGGCCATCACCCTGTCAAGCTTTGAACCGGTGCGCCGGGAAGTGGCGCGCATTGCCCTGGAGAAGCTGATCTCCGATGGGCGCATTCATCCCACCCGCATTGAGGAGACAGTGGAAAAGGCCCGGCGTGAGGTGGAGAACACCATTAAGTCTGAGGGCGAACGGGCTGTGCTGGAGGTGGGCGTAAACGGCGTACATCACGAGCTGGTGAAGCTTCTGGGCCGGCTGCGGTACCGCACAAGCTATGGGCAGAACGTTTTGAACCACTCCCTGGAGGTAGCCTTCCTTTCCGGCATGATAGCCTCTGAGCTGGGGCTGAACCCCACAGTGGCAAAGCGGGCGGGCCTGCTTCACGACATTGGCAAGGCCCTGGATCACGAGGTGGAGGGCAGCCACGTGCAGATTGGCGTGGACTGCGCCAGGAAATACCGGGAGAGCGAGGCGGTTGTACACGCCATCGCCGCCCACCATGGGGACGTGGAGGCCAAGACCATTGTGGCCTGCATTGTCCAGGCGGCAGACGCTATTTCCGCCGCAAGGCCGGGCGCCCGCCGGGAGAACCTGGAGAACTACATCAAACGCCTGGAGAAGCTGGAAGAGCTTGCTTCCTCCTTTGAGGGCGTAGAGAACTGCTATGCCATACAGGCTGGCCGGGAAGTGCGCATTATGATTAAGCCTGAGGTGGTAAGCGACGAGAAGATGACCCTTTTGGCACGGGAAATCTGCCAGAAGATAGAGGCAGAGCTGGACTATCCCGGCCAGATTAAGGTGAACATGATCCGGGAAAGCCGGGCGGTGGACTATGCCAAGTAGCACGCTTCCCTGCCGCGCCCAGGGACAAAGTTCGTGGGGGTTCCGCCCCCACACCCCCGCCGCTTTTTGAAAAAAGCGGGCAAAAACTTCGTTGTGTTTCCCCGGCAGGGCCTTTAGGCCTTGCCGGGGAAACACCATGAAAGTTTCGTCCACTTTTTCAAAGGTGGCAGGGTTTGGGACAGAGTCCCAAGGTCTTAGGCCCGGGCGCGGCAAGGCAGAAAGGAGCCTGTATGGTCAATATCCTGTGTATCGGAGACGTGGTGGGCACGGTGGGGTGCCAGTTTTTGCGGGAGAAGCTTCCTGGGCTGAAACGGCTGAAGGGGGTGGATCTGGTTGTCTGCAACGGGGAAAACTCCGCCGACGGCAACGGCATTACCCAGTCTTCCATCCGGCACCTGTTTGACAGCGGCGTGGATGTGATAACCACTGGAAACCACAGCTTCCGCCGCAGGGAATCCTATGACCTTTACGAGGAGGTGCCCACCCTGCTGCGCCCGGCTAACCTCCCCCCCGCCGCCCCGGGCAAGGGCATGTGCGTGGTGGACATGGGCCGCGTCCAGGTGGCTGTGATAAACCTGATTGGCACCCTGTATCTGGAAAGCCAGCGCTGCCCCTTTGAAACCTTGGAATCCCTGCTGAAAGCCCCGGATTTCCCCCGGCTGTGCGTGGTGGATTTCCACGCGGAGGCCACAGGGGAAAAGCGGGCCATGGGATTTTTCGCGGACGGCAAGGTGACGGCCCTTTTCGGCACCCACACCCATGTGCAGACTGCTGACGAATGTATCCTGCCCCACAGCACCGGCTATATCACCGACGCGGGCATGACAGGGCCTATCCATTCGGTGCTGGGGGTGAAGCCGGAAATCAGTATTCAGAAGTTTGTCACCAAAATGCCCACCCGGTTCGAGCTGGCAAAGGGCCCCTGCCACATGGACTGCGTGCTCTTTTCCGCCGATGAAAAAACCGGACTGTGCCTGGAGGCAGAACGGCTGTCCATTGTATAAAACCTAAAAAAGATACCGCCGCAGAAGTTCTGCGGCGGCGTTTTTTTTATCTAAACCCCAAAAGAGAGCGGCTTCTTACAGCCCCATTTCCTCTTTGACCTGCTTGAAGCAGGATACGGCGAAATCTAAGTCTTCCTTGGTATGCCCGGCGGAAACCTGGGTGCGGATGCGGGCCTTGCCCTGGGGCACCACAGGATAGCTGAAGCCTACCACGTATACGCCTTTCTCCAGCATCCGGGCGGCAAACTCGGCGGCTGTTTTGGCATCGTACAGCATGACGGGCACGATGGGATGGGTGCCGGGCAGCACGTCGAAGCCCAGCTTTCCAAGCTCCGCCCGGAAATAGGCGGTGTTCTCATGAACCTTGTCCCGCAGGGCTGTGGAGGCTGTAAGCAGCTCCAGGGTCTTGACGCTGGCGGCGCAGACGGCAGGAGCCAAAGTGTTGGAGAACAGGTAGGGGCGGCTGCGCTGGCGGAGCAGGTCTACAATAGGCTGGCGGGCGGCGGTGAACCCGCCGGAGGCCCCGCCCAGGGCCTTGCCAAAGGTGCCGGTGATGATATCCACCCGCTCCTGCACGCCGCAGTATTCCGGGGTGCCCCGGCCCTTGTCACCCATGAACCCGGCGGCGTGGCTGTCGTCCACCATCACCAGGGCACCAAATTCCTCTGCCAGGCCGCAGATGCCCTGCAAATTGGCAATATACCCGTCCATGGAGAACACGCCGTCTGTGGCAATGAGCATTACCTTTGCCCCGGCCTCTTTGGCGGCCTCCAACTGGGCGCGCAGGTCTTCCATATTGTTGTTTTTATAGCGGTAGCGCTTGGCCTTGCACAGCCGCACGCCGTCGATGATGGAGGCGTGGTTCAGCTCGTCGGAAATGACCGCGTCCTCCGGCCCCAGCAGGGTTTCAAAAAGCCCGCCGTTGGCGTCGAAGCAGGAGGAATAGAGAATTACATCATCCATGGAGAGGAACTCTGCCAGCTTCTGCTCCAGTTCCTTGTGGACGCTCTGGGTGCCGCAGATAAACCGCACAGAGGAGAGGCCGAAGCCCCACTTGTCATAGCTTTCCTTGGCGGCGGCAATCAGATCCGGATTGTTGGAAAGGCCCAGGTAATTATTGGCGCACATGTTCACCACACCCTTTGTCTCGGTGGTGTCGATGCGGGACTTCTGAGGGGTGGTGATAACCCGCTCGCCCTTCCAGGTGCCTGCCTCTTTGATGGCTGCCAATTCTTCTATATATTTGTTCAGTGCCTGTTTCATGCTCATACACTCCTTTTGAAGGTCATGGGGCTTTTCTCGTCTGCCGGCTCGGTCGGTTCGCGACTTGTCTGCCGCTGGCAGACGCTCACCCCACACCCCACGAACCCTTTTAAAAAAGGGTTCGATCCGAAAACTACTTACTTTCGATACTCTAAAATTATAGCCTTGCCTGATGAAGCAAAACGCAAAAGTTTTTAAAGAGTCCAGAGAAAATTTTTTCAAAAATTGTCTCGGGCAGGGGTTTGGGGATGGAATCCCCAATCAAATCAGCCGGCCCGGGACCCCGGCTGCCAGATAAAAACGATAAAAATATCTCCTCGCCAGCTCATAACCGCCCCGGGAGCAGGTTTGACAAGCGCGACGCGGCAGTAAGCGCGCGAAGCGCGGCGAAAAGCCTCCGCACACCTGACGCGCGTCTCGGATGCAACGTCACGTTGCCCAATTGAGGATGACCTTCCCGGACTTGCCGCTGTTCATGGCGGCAAAGCCCTCCTCAAAGTCCTTGTAATGGAAGCGGTGGGTGATGACAGGGGTTAAGTCCAGACCGCCCTGCACCATGTAGGACATCTGGTGCCAGTTGTCCATCTTGCGTCCATAGATGCCCTGGAGGGTGAGGCCTTTGCAGATGATGCCGTTCATGTCCATGGGCACAGGCTCATTGGAAATGCCCAGAAGGCTTATTTTGCCGCCGTTGCGCATGACAGAGATCATCTGGGTCAGGGCAGCGCCGTTGCCGCTCATTTCCAGGCCAATGTCAAAGCCTTCCACCAGCCCCTGCTTGTGCATGACGCCTGCCAGATCTTCATCCTTCACATTGACCGCCGCATCCGCGCCCATTTTCCGGGCCAAGTCCAGGCGGTAATCATTTACGTCGGTGATAACCACCCGGCGCGCCCCGGCATATTTGCAGATGCCCACAGCGATAATGCCAATAGGCCCGGCCCCGGTGATAAGCACGTCCTCCCCCACCAGATCCCACATAAGGGCTGTGTGGGTGGCGTTGCCAAAGGCATCGAAAAAGGCAACCACCTCTTCATCAAGGCTCTCGTCAATGATAATGACATTGCTCTGGGGGATGCATACATATTCGGCAAAAGCGCCGTCCCGGTCTACCCCCACGCCTTTGGTGTCCCAGCACCACTGGATGTTCCCTGTGTGGCAGTTGCGGCAGCGCCCGCAGGTGATGTGCCCTTCGCCGCTGACCCGCTGGCCTACATGCAGGCCCGAAACCCCGGCGCCCAGCTTTGCCACCTCGCCCACATACTCGTGGCCGATGACCATAGGCGGCTTGATATGTTCCCTTGCCCAGGGATCCCAGTTGTAGATATGTACGTCTGTTCCGCAGATAGCGGTTTTGTGAACCTTGATAAGCACTTCCCCCGGCCCCGGTTCAGGCACAGGCACCTGGCGAAGCTCCAGGCCCGGCCCTGCTGCGGGTTTTACCAGCGCGTCCATGAGTTGCGGCATAGCTGTCCTCCTATAAAATACACTTTTCGGTTTTTAGGCACTTTTTGTTTGCCTCTTGTAGACAGTATACTGCTTTGCAGGGGGAAAGTCAAGGGCGGGGAAAAATAAATTTATAGTTAACGCAGTTCAAAGGAGGCAGAATACCTCTTTTGAACCAGGCGGCGCAGCCACCCGGCTTGAAAAGCGTATATACCGATTCTCAAGTGCGTTTACTATAAAGCTGGCTTTATGGTGCAAACTATAAAGGGCAGGGCGCCTTCTGGCGGCGCCCTGCCTCTTGGATTGCCCCTGCGGAGCAAATGGAGAAGAATTCATTTGCCCAGGCAGGCCCTTACAGCGTGCGGAAGCCGAAATAGCTGAGCAGGCCGTAATAAATGCCCTGGGCGAATCCCCACTGGTCATTTTTCAGGCGCTGGGCATCAGCCTGGTTTGTCAGATATCCCAGCTCCACCAGCACAGCGGGCATGGTGGTTTTCCGCAGGACGTACAGGGAGGGGTTCAGGCGCACGCCGTTGTCCCGGGTGCCGGCCTGCTGGGTGATGCCGATGAGGATGTGCTGGCCCAGCCAGTAAGGCTGGGTGTTGGCCTGATAGACATAGGCCTCGCTGCCGTTGATGGCGGGATTGGAATTTGCGTTGCAGTGGATGCTGAGAAAATAATCTGCCGGCCAGGAATTTGCCATCTGCACCCGCGCCCGCAGGCTGGTGGCATTGCTGGTGCCCAGTATCTCATTGGGCGTGTGGCGGGAAACCCGCACCGCAAAACGCGGATCCTCCTCTAAAAGCTCCCGCAGGTACATGCCTACCTGGTAAGTAACATCCTGCTCCCGCAGGCCATTGCCCTCCGCCCCGGCGTTGATGCCCTGGGGGTTGTGGCCTTGATCAGCTCCTGTCAAGCTCTGACTAAAATTTTCCGGGAATTTTTTCTGTTTTATCGGCAACAGCTTGGGAATTCTATTGGCCTTACAGGGGCGCAGTTTTGCAGCAGCCACTTCCCGCCGCTTTATAAGGGCTGTTTTCTGCTGCATATTATTGACATGGTCAGGCGGAACATGGTATTATAACATAGATTTTTCGGTGGATTTGTGAGGACAACAGAAAACGATACCAGCATGGTGAGATAGAAATTTATTTTTGGAAAAGCATTTTGGCCTATTTTGGAAATCTGCTGGGTAAGCGCGGACTGGGAATCGTTTAATACGGAGGGCAATATGGATTATTCAGGAGAGCTGTTGGAACGGGCATTGGAGGCTCATGAGCAGCACAGCGGCATGCGGAGCGTTCAGAATTTGGAAGCTGTTATCAACGAGGGCCTGCGGGTGGCCCTGCTGGAGGAGACGCCGGATCAGTCGCTGCAGGTGCTGCTGGAGCATCTGGGAAATGCGCTGAACGGGGAACGAACCTATATATTCGAGCAGAACGAGTCTGGCTGCGATGACAACACCTATGAATGGGTGGCCGAGGGGGTGGAGCCGGAAAAAGACAGCCTCCAAAACGTCCCTCCGGAGGTGTGCGCAAGCTGGTACCGGAAGTTCCGCGTTGGCAAGCACATTGTCATTGGAAGCCTAGAAGATATCCGGGAGACAGAATCGCTTCAGTATGAAAACCTGAAGAGGCAGGGCGTACATTCCCTTGTGGTGGTTCCCCTGTATGACGGCAAAAAACTCATTGGCTTTTACGGCGTGGACAACCCTCCTGTAAGATCGCTGGAGTATGCGTCGAATATGCTCCAGACCGCGGCATACTTTATCGTATCCTCCCTGAAACGGCGGAATCTGGTTCGGGAGCTGCAAAAGCGGAGCTATAACGTGCTTCACGCCCTTAGCATGGACTATCTTGGCATATATAAGGTGAATTTCGACACAGGCGAATGCGAGGTTTACCGCAACAGCGGGCAACTGGAAGTGGATTGGGCAGTTAATTTCCAGGACGGCTATGCGGCGGCAATGGAGCGGTATATTTCCACCTATGTGGTTCCCCGGGAACGGGACCGGCTTCGCACGGTGACAAACAGAGGCTATGTGCTGGCCCGGCTTAAGGCCAAGAAAAAGTTCTCGGTGCGATACCAGGTAGAAGGCTGCGCCTCCGGGCTGAAGCACCTGGAGATTCATTTTTCTGCCACTGAGGATACAACGGCGGAAAACTGCGCCATTTTCGCGCAGCGGGATGTGAATGCCCTTGTAGAGCAGGAGGAGAAATACAAGCTGGAGGCAAGGCAGAGCCTGGAGGACATTCTGGAGGGGGCGCGGACTGGCATCTGGACTATAGAGCTGGAAGACGGCTGCCCGCCCAGAATGTATGCGGACAGAACCATGCGGATTCTCCTGGGCGTGCCGGATGAAATTGAGCCGGAGGCGTGCTACCGGCACTGGTTTGAAGGCGTTGATCCAGATTATGTAGAGATGGTGGAGGAAGCGGTGCGGGAGATGCTGAAAAGCGGACGTTCTGAAGTGGTTTATCCCTGGAACCATCCAAAGCTTGGGAAGATCTACGTCCGCTGCGGCGGCGTGCCGGACAAAACCTTTAAAAAACCCGGCGTCAGCCTGAACGGATACCACCAGGACATCACAGAGACTATGGTGACAAGGAAGAAGCAGGAGCAGTCCATCATGGAGCTTCTGGAGCGGGTGAGGCAGGCGAACTCGGCAAAAAGCGAATTCCTCTCCCATATGTCCCACGATCTCCGCACGCCTATCAACGGGATTCTGGGCATGCTGGCTATTCTGGAAAAAAGCCAGCACGACGCCCAACGGCAGCAGGAATGCCGGAAGAAAATCCGCGTGTCAACAGAGCATTTGCTGTCCCTAGTGAACGACGTTTTGCAGGTCAGCAAGCTGGAGAGCGGAAGGCCAGCGGCAGTGGAAGAGCCTTTTGACCTTCACGAGGCGCTGGAAGACTGCATTATGATTCTGTCTCCCCTGGCAGAGGAGCGGGAAATCCGGCTGGAGCTGGAGGATTCCGGGCTGCGGCACAGCAGGGTCATCGGGAATCCCCTGCATTTGAAACAAATTATGACCAATGTTATCGACAATGCGCTGCGATATAACCGGCCCTATGGCTCTGTTTTCGTCCGGGCTGAGGAAACCTCCTTCCACGACGGGACGGCAAACTGCCGGTTTGTTATTGAGGACACTGGAATCGGCATTGGAGAAGACTTCAAGAAGCATATTTTTGAGCCGTTCACACAGGAGCATCAGGGCGCGAGAACCAACTATAACGGCGTAGGGCTTGGCATGTCTATCGTAAAGAAACTGGTCGATCAGATGAAGGGGACAGTGAAGATAGACAGCCAGGTTGGCAAGGGGAGCGTGGTTCAGATTACGCTTCCTGTCCGGGCCGACGAGACGGGCAATGGAGCGTCCGCAGACGAGAACTGGAGTATGCCGGAGAATATTGCCGGGATGCGCGTGCTTCTGGTGGAGGACAATGAGATCAACTGTGAGATTGTGGAATATATTCTCCGGGACGCAGGCGTGGAGGTTGTAACTGCCAACAACGGAAAAGCCGCTGTGGACGCGTTTGCAGGGTCTGAGCCGGAGGCCTTCGACTGCGTGCTCATGGATTTGATGATGCCGGTCATGAGCGGATATGAGGCGGCGCGGGTGATCCGCAGCCTGGGCAGGAACGATGCGGAAACTGTGCCCATCATAGCGCTGTCCGCCAACGCTTTCGACGAGGATATTGCAATGGCAAAGGACGCCGGGATGAATGAGCACCTGGCAAAGCCGGTGGATATCCGGAAAATGTTCCAGGCCATGAGCCGGCTGAAAGGCTGACAAAGTGGGAAGATGCAGGAAAGTATTTGCGCACTGCTGTCTTAAAGGGCTGATGTATAGTAAACGCAGCCCAAAAGAGGCAAAAGCCTTCTTTGAACCGGCGGCAGGGCTGCTTGCTATAGCTTTAAGCGTTTCTGAAAAATCAATCTATAGAAAAACCCCCGTGCGGCAGCGCCGCGCGGGGGTTTGGTTTATACTTTACATTTAGATTCTATAGTTAACGCAGTTCAACTTGAAAATTAGGTTGTACCGATTTTCAAGTGCGTTTACTATATCATCCCAGAAAAAGCCGCTTTCCCAGCCCTGGATGTTCTTAAACCTCCAGAGACGTTTGATACAGGCCGGCATACACGCCGCCCCGGGCCAGCAGTTCTTCATGGGTGCCCTCTTCACACACGCCGTTTTCATCCAGCACCAAAATGCGGGACGCGCCCCGGACTGTGGAAAGCCGGTGGGCAATCACCAGGGTGGTGCGGCGGCGGGCCAACTGCTCCAGAGAGCGCTGGACAATTTTCTCGCTGTGGGCATCCAGCGCGCTGGTGGCCTCGTCAAAGATCAAAACCGGGGGATCCTTTAAAAACACCCGGGCAATGGAAACACGCTGCTGCTGCCCGCCGGAAAGGCGCACGCCATGAGGGCCAACGTCTGTGTCATACCCCTGGGGCAGCTTCTGGATGAACTCATGGGCGCCTGCCTTTTGCGCGGCGGCAACGATTTCCTCCTGGGTGCAGCCGGGCTTGCCATAGGCTATGTTTTCCCCGATGGTGCCTGCAAACAGGTACACGTCCTGCTGCACCATGCCGATATTCTGCCGCAGGGAGCGCAGGGTGGCGTTTTCCACGGGCTGGCCGTCCAGCAGGATCTGCCCCTTTTGCACCTGGTAGAACCGGGGAATGAGGGAGCAAAGCGTAGTTTTGCCCACGCCGGAGGCCCCCACCAGGGCCACATACTCTCCGGCCTTGATGGAGAGATCCAGCCCATGGAATACAGAGGCCCCGCCGTCATAGAAAAAGGAGATGTCCTTCAGATCCAAGTCCCCCTTTACCCGGGGAAGATCCCGGGCCTGGGGGCTGTCCTGAATTTCCGGGGACATGTCCATCAGCTCCCAATACCGGGCAAAGCTGGTGGAACCCTCCTGCAAAAGGCGGCTGGTGTTTGCCAGGCTCCTGACCGGGGCAGAGAAGTAGTTTACATACAGCATGAAAAGAACCAGATCGGGCAGCTTCATCGCGCCTGCCCAGATAGCCAGCCCCCCAAACACTGCCACCGCAATGGGCAGCAGGTTTGCAAAGGCATCCATGCCACAGTAAAGCTTGGCCTCGCTCTGGTAGCCCCGGCGGCGGCTTTCCAGGAAATGCTGGTTCTGCTGGTCAAACTTTTCCTCCTCCACCTGCTCGTTTGTGAAGGACTGCACCACCCGCACGCCGGAAAGGGAGTCTTCCACCTGGGCGTTCACGTCCCCTGCGCTCCTGCGCCCTTCGGCCAGGGCTTCCCGCATTTTCTTGCTGTAGTACAGGGTATACGCCGCCATAAAAGGCAGAAGCGCCAAAAGGGCCAGGGTAACCTTCCAGTTGATGTGAAAAAGAATCACTGTGGCCCCCAGAAGCTGGATGGCGTTCACCACCACGTCCTCGGGGAAGTGGTGGAAAAATTCTGCCAGGGAAAGGGAGTCCGCCGTAATGCGCGACATCAGCTCCCCTACCTTATGGGTGTCATAAAAGGAGAAAGACATCCCCTGGCAGTGACGGAATAACTGGGCGCGCATGTCCCGCTCCATTTTTGCGCCCATATGGTGTCCCTGGTAATCTAAAAAATACTGGCAGAGCGCCTGCACGATTACCAGCAAAAGCAGTATCAGCCCCAGCCGCAGAATGCGCCCCTGGGGGCTGGCCATGCCTTGGGCCAGCACGTCCTCTGTGATGGTGCGCACGCCCAGGGGCACCACCAGCGCGATGGCAGACATTAGCAACGCACAGGCCATGTCCGCGAAAAACCAGCCAGCATAAGGTTTGTAAAAAGATACGAATTGTTTAAAGCGTTTTAACAAAATGTTTCCCTCCGTTTAGCTGCGGGAGGGCCATGCCGCACCAGCCGGACAGGCCGGGGCCTGCTTAGCTTCGTCCAGAAGCAGTATCCCTCCCTGTGTTGTTTGTGTTTCCTGTTTTGACCATTTTCATAAATGTAGCACCGTCCTTTCTTGCCAGGGGGCTTTTAGCGGGCGGATAAGCCCCTGGCTAAACCGTAATAGTATAGCACAGATTTTAAAGGCCGTCAAGATTTCTACAGGCAGGTTATTATAGGATGGTTATACGGGGTGTTCGGTCTTGTATGCCTGGACTGCAACGCTTGCTATGCCCACAAAAAATCCTCAGACATCTTGACGATTCGGAAGAAATCGGGTATAATGTAGAAACTATATGCTACTGTGGCTCAGGGGTAGAGCAGCTCACTCGTAATGAGCAGGTCGTCGGTTCAAATCCGACCAGTAGCTCCAATATCTGTCAAGGAAGAAGATATAGCAGAGAAACCGCGCTGTGGCGCGGTTTTTTTGTGTTCAGAAGGCCTAAAAACATCCCTTGACAGCTAAAATCGCTTAGGACTAAGCCAGCGCCCTCTTGCTGTAAGGGCTTCTGACTTAGTCCTATTTTAACAGGGGCATCAATGAAAATCCGAATCGCCATGGAAAAACCTCCTTGTGATGGTTCTTCCCTATTCTATTCCCCAAACAGGCAGGCTGTGCCTACCCGTTCTGCGCCATAACGCCTACCAGCTTGTGGGGGACATACGGCGCTTTGATGGCTTGGGAGCTTTCTTCGTCCAGCGTCCAGGAACACATTCCCTTCTGGGGATCGCCAAAGCCTATACATCCTATGCAGATGCGGGAGATATTCCGTTCCGAATTGCCCAGTCTTGTATACTTCATACATGTTTCCTTCCGGAGTTTTTATGGATGGATATTGCTTTTATTCCCGCTGAACCAGGGCATAAAAGGCCACAGCACTGGCGGCAGCCACGTTGAGGGAATCTACCCCGTGGTACATGGGGATGCGCACTGTGTAGTCGCAGGCGGCAATGGTAGCAGGCGCCAGCCCGTCCCCTTCCGTACCCAGCACCACTGCCAGCCGCTTTTCCTTTTTCAGGCGGGGATCCGCCACGTCCAGGGAATCCTCCCGCAGGGCCATGGCTGCGGTTTTAAAGCCTCTCTCCCTCAGGAATTCCGTCCAGGGTCTGTCTTGGGGGAGATACGCCCATGGCACCAGAAAGACGTTTCCCATGCTCACCCGCAAGGCCCGGCGGTACAGGGGATCGCTGCCAGCTTCTGTCAGCAGCACTGCCTCTATGCCCAGGGCGGCGGCACTGCGGAAGATAGCCCCCAGGTTTGTGGGGTTCATCACGTTTTCCAGCACTGCCACCCGCCGGGCATTCCGGCAGGCCTCCTCTGGAGCAAGGGCCGGGGGCCTTTTCATGGCGCAGAGCATGCCCCGGGTCAGGTGGAAGCCTGTAAGGGCGCACAGCACCTCTTCCTCCGCCGCGAACACAGGCACATCCCCGCAGCGGTCTAAAAGCTCCCTGCCCTTGCCGGCAACATGCTTTGCCTCCATCAAAAAGGAGACGGGCTGGCACCCTGCGTCTAAGGCCCTGCCGATAACCAGGGGGCTTTCCGCGATAAACAGGCCGTCGCTGGGAGACGCCCGGTTTACCAGTTGGTTTTCCGTTAAGCGGGCATATATGTCCAGCTCCGGCGCATTAAAGTCTGAAATTTCCACAATCCTGGGTTCTCCCATAGCCTTGCCTCCCTGCATCCCTGCGCCCTCGTCCCGGCGCTTTTCCGTATTGCTTTAAGTATAGCACGTTACCGGCGGCAAGGCAATTCTTCCTTGGGGAAAAGAACAGAGATATTGCCTTGCCTTTTGGGCAGGGCAATATCTCTGTGTACAGCGGCCTTTTGAGAAACCATCCTGGCTGCGCCCTATTGGATATACAGCCGGGAGCCTGTAGGGGTTAAGTCTCCGGAAGGCTCTTTACGGAGGGTTTCCTCCTCAAAGAACACAAAGCACTCCAGCCGGAGCGGGGTAAGCTTTGGGACGATATAGTACAGGCGGGTTACAATCTTGCTGTCATCCTCAAAAACCTCATATTGGACGGCAGGATAAATGCTCCAGTCCTCCTGGGCAGACTCGTCCTCCAGCCAGACGGCTATCTGCTCCCTAAGCTGCTCCTGTGTAACCTCCCTGGCCACAGGCGGCTCTCCGGGATGCAGGGCCGTGTGGAAAGCATGAATCAATTCCAGCGCGGCAGAGCCGCCCATATAGTCCAGCAGCAGAAGCAGCGACGGCCCGGAAGGGCAGTATTTTCCGCTTTCCAAGTCTGCGTAGGAGTGGGGGTCGATGTGGAGGATCCCCGACATGGCTTGCTTAGTGACGTTGTGGGCAACCCGCGTGCTATGCATGCGGGAACTTATAAACTCTCTGGCAAAAATAGTATCCATATGCATTTGAGTTACCTCCTAGGATATATAGTAATAAAATATTACCATTAAAGGATGTTTACCGCTAGGAGGTACACCTACATTTTTGGAAAAATATGGGTTTTTCTGCCGGCAAGGAAGGCGAACCCGTTGTCATGGCCGCCTCTTTAACCGCATACACTGTAGGGAATGCCCAGATTAACCGGGAAGAGAGGAATCACATTTATGCTGCAGACAAACCAGGAAGCCATCCATTTTTTCGTCGATTCCACAGGCCCCAAGGCCGGCGGCTTTTACCTGTCCAACTTCGGGCACCTGAAGCACCGGGCAGTCCTCAGCGGCTGGCCCCACAGCGTGCAGCAGGAGATTTTTGAAAACCTGCGCAGGCAGGCCCGGCAACAGGGCACTCCCTGCGAGCTGGTGTTCCACCCGCTGGACAACACTATCCAGGGAATCCTGCTGCCCCAGCTTTCTACCGGGGCCTTTGGGTTTGACCCGGACTCCCCCTTTGTGCGGGGGGCGGAGGCCCTGCGGCCCCAGGGGGATCTTGCCGCCTACCGGGAGGCCATGAAGGAGGCCCGGGCCGCTTTCCAGGAAGCCCGAGCCGTACATAACAGCCAGGAACGCATTTATCTGGAGCACATGGATTTTTCCGCCGCCGACAGCCTGGGAGACGCTTTGGTGCGGCGGCTGCTGGGCCACAAAAGCGGCACCCGCCCTGGCAGGGAATTCCACCGCTTTTTCGGGGCGGCCACAGCGGAGGGAAATCTGGATCATATCCCCCAGGTGACAGCGGGCCTTGACTGCCGCATCTTTATCAAGGGCCGTCCGGGCACTGGGAAGTCTACCCTGCTGAAAAAGGTGTGTGCCGCAGCCCTGCGCCGGGGCTGCGATGTGGAAATCTACCACTGCGCTCTGGACACAGACAGCCTGGACTTAATCGCTGTGCGGGAGCTGGGCTTCTGCCTGCTGGACAGCACCCCGCCCCACGAGTATTTCCCTGCCCGGGAGGGAGATGAGATTCTGGATATGTATGCTCGCTGCGTGGTGCCCGGCACAGACGAGGCCCACGCCGGGGAACTGAACAAGCTGGAGGGGGAATATAAAGCGCTGGTGCAGACAGCTACCGGGCACCTGAAAGAAGCCCTGGAGGCCCTGAACCGCCTGTATGAAAGCGCGCCCAAGCCTGATCCGGAGGCTGTGGAAGCAGAACAGGCCCGCCTTTCTGCCGAGCTTTTTGCATAGGCAACGTAACGTTGCATCTAAGACGCGGGAACCTTGTGCAAGTCTTTCGCTGCGCCAAAGTTTTGAAAAAGGGTGTGGGGCGAGCGCCCCGCACTCTTACCGGCCTTGACAGCGGGAGTTTGGTGTGGTATATAGTAAACGTACTTAAAAATCGGTACATCCCGATTTTTAAGTTGGGCGGCTGAGCCGCCTGGTTCAAAAGAGGTATTCTACCTCTTTTGAACTGCGTTAACTATCATGGGGATAAGATTCCCAAAAGGAGGCCGCGCCATGGAGCAGACCCTATCGGACAGGAGCATAGATTTTCTCTGGGAGCTTTCCCTGCACAACGAGCGCCCCTGGTTTTTAGAGCATAAGGAAGAATTTGAACGGGTGCTGCACAGGCCCTTTAAGACGCTGGCGGCGGAGACTGCCCGGCTGATGCAGGCCCGCTGGCCCCAAAAGGCTTTTACCACCCACGTTTCCCGCATTTACCGGGATGCCCGCAGGCTTTACGGGCGGGGGCCATATCAGGATAACCTGTGGTTTTCCCTGCAAAAGGGGGACGCCCACGCCAGCGGCCCCATGCTCTGGTTTGAGATAAACCAGGAGGGCACCTCCCATGGAGTGGGGTTCTGGGACAGGACAGCCCAGCAGGCCCTTGCCTTCCGGAAGAAGCTGGATAAAGATCCCGCCCGGTTTCAGCGCCTGGTGGAAGCCCTGCCGGACTTCTCCCGGGGCCGCATATGGGGGGAGGAATACAAACGGCCCAAGGGAGATCTTGGGCCTGTGCTCAACCCTTGGTACAACCGGAAGCAGGCAAGCTGGGGCTATGAAAATTACTTCGGGCAGGCGCTTTTCGACTCCGGCTTGCCAGCCCTGCTGGCTGAATCCTTCAGCGGCCTTATGCCCTTGTACGATCTCTTCCGGGAGGCCTACGAGGAAGCGGTGCAGGAAGCATACCATCCATAAGATGCAAAAAGCCCCTTGGCTGCTCAGGCCAGGGGGCTTTCTCTTTCTGTCAGTCTGGATACCGGGTTACATAGCGCACAGTGCTGCCGAATTTTTCCAAATCTTTCTTTTCAATCCTGCGATCCCACTCGATTTTGCAGGAGCTGAAGTCCCGGTTCACTTCCACTACCTTCACATAATCCGATCCTTTTTCTATCACAATCATGGAGTGTACTGCGTATGTCAGGCGGATGTGATCCCCCACCCGCAGCTTGTCAAAGTCCTGGAAGGTGCGCACAGGCGCGTCTTTGCCAAAAAGCTGGTCGCTTATCATGCTGGCAAAGCCCAGGCACTGGATGGCAGGCTGGCCGGAAACAAAGACCTGGCCAGACTTCCCTGTGTAGGAGTTGCACCAGCTTGCTCCTGTCCAGTGGCTGCAGGGCGTGGAGGTGACGGCCTCCCAGGAAGCCGGAACGCCCTTGTGGTTCCAATATTTTCCATGGGGGAATTTCTGCCGCAGGGCCGCAAGCTTGGCCAGCAGGGCGTCCTCCAGGGTGAAATCCTGCTGGAGGGCGGCGCCGTCCTGGCTGATGTAGATTTCTACAGGCTCTGCCTCCACATACCCGTCCTTGGCGGCAGAAGCCTGATAAACCCCGGGGTCAAGGCCATAAATCCCATATTCCCCCCGGTTGTCTGTACGGGCTGTGCGCCGGGCGCCGCTTTCCCCGGTAAGGGTGACAACGGCCCCTGACAGCACTTTGCCGGAATCCTCCTGGACTGTGCCGTACACACCGCCCCGGACAGGCAGTTCTGTCTCTCTGGGCTCGTAATAGTTTTGGATGAGCTGGGCAAGCTCCGCCCGGATGCAGCGGCCCTGGGGATCCAGCACGGCCCCGCCCCGTCCGGAAAGCACGCCCTCCTGCACCGCCCAGGCAATGCCTTCCTCTGCCCAGGAGCTGATGGTGGCCCTGTCTATGAAGCTGTTTAACCAGTTGAGGTTCAGGGAGGGAAGCCCCTCCTTGTATGCTTTGAAGCGGCTGAAAAGCACCGCGGCCTGCTCCCTGGTAAGCTTTCCCTCCGGGTCGAAAATTTCATCCCCCATGCCTTCGGACACTCCCGCGGCATATGCCCAGGACACAGCCTCTAAAGCCCAGTGCCCCTCCATATCTGTGAAGGGCAACGGCTCTGCCTCCTCCGGCAGGGCTGGCTTTCCCTCCATATTGTACAGCACCTGCACAAGCTGCGCCCGCGTAACCGTATTTTGGGGGCGGAAGGCGGTTTCCGTCTCCCCCTGCATATAGCCATTTTCTTTTACAAACAGCACCGGCTGGGCAAACCAGTCCTCTTCCCGCACATCTGTAAACCCGGCAAAAGGCTCCGGCTCCGGAACCTTGGGGGCAAATTTAATCAGGATATAGGCAGAAGCCGGGGTGTTTACCATGGGGCCAATATGGTTCCTGCCCTCCGCGTTCTGCCACACCTTGTTTTCCCCAGGGGAGTCCCCCCAGAAAATCATCATGTGGTTGTCATAGTCGTTCCCAGTGAATTTGTCTGTCCAGAACCGCAGCACCAAGTCCCCTTTTTCGCACTTGCCATCTTTCAGCATGGCAGACTGGCTTTCGTAAACATGGGCCACCAGCTTGCCATACTGTATCCAGCTTAGGTAATTGCTGGCCTTGGCAAGCTCGTTATAGGGGCGGCTGCTGTCCCAGCGGCCGGCAGAGGGGCTTTTGCGGATATCCCGGATGGCAGCGGCTGCGTCCAGCCCGCACTTTCGCATCACATAGGAGACAAACCCGGCGCAGTTCATGCCAACGGATCCATTATAGGAAATGTCGCCCTTGGGGGACTGCCAGTCCCCGCCCTTTTGGGGCGTGCCCAGGTAATAGTTGTCCTTCTCGTGGGCGAAAAGCTCTGCCAGCAGCATTTCCCGGGTGACGCCGTATTTATCCAGGTAATCGGTGCCTCCGGCGCACCGGGCGCGCACGGTTTCGATGGGGATTTTCACATCCACGCCGGGCTTTCCCACCCCTTCCTCCAGGGAGGCTTCCACTCCCTCCTCCAGGGAGGTTTCCGCCCCCTGCCCTGTAACCGGCAGGCAGAAAACCAGCAGGCACAGGGCCAGAAGCCCTGACAACAGCCTCTTTTTCATAACATTCCTCAAACCCTTTCAAAAAAATTCATTTATATACATTTTATCAGTATTCTTTTCAAAAAGCAAGGGCTTTTTCTATTCAGGGGGAACCCTCAAAACCTCCCGAACACGAATTTCCCTGATTCGCTTAAATCAGCCGCTGTCCAGGCCCGGGTGGCGGGGGTGCCGGGCTTTAAGGCGGCGGCGGTTTCATTTTTATCGCACAAAGACCAGTTTGCCCAACTGATGCCCCGCTTCTGGAGGAAGTCCAGCCACTCCCCGGCCTCCTTCAGGAACACCCCGCCGCTGCCGTCTGCCCGGCTTACGCCCCACTCGCTGACGAAAACGGGCAGGCCTTTTGCCAGCGCCTGGTCGATGCGGTCCCGCAGCTCCTTGCCATGGGTGCCCGCATAAAAATGCAGGGTGTACATGAGGTTTTCCCCTTCCAGGGGATCCTGGGCCGCCAGGTGGATGTCCTGGCTCCAGGTGCTGCTGCCGATAAGGATAATGCCTTTGCTGTGCTGGCGGATGGCCTTTACCACCCGCTGGGCATAGGGCTTGATGTCCTTGCTCCAGGCGGCGCCGCCGTTTGGCTCGTTGCAGATCTCATAGATCACCTCCGGCCTGTCCTGGTAGCGCCGGGCCATTTCCGAGAAGAAGGCCTCGGCTTCCTTTACGTGGGACATGGGGTTGCCGTCGGAGAGGATGTGCCAGTCGATTATCACATACATATCCTGGGCAATAGCCGCGTCTATAGCCTCTATGGCCTTCTTTTTCATGGCTTCCGGCTGGCTGAGATACCCGTTTTCCCCGGTATACATGGCAACCCGGAACAGGTTTGCCCCAAAGGCGGCTGTGTTTTTCACAGCCTGCTTTCCGGCAAACTGCCCATACCACTGGAGTCCATGGGTGCTCATGCCATGGAGGGCCACTGGCTTGCCCTGTTCATTGCAAAGCTGGGTGCCTTTCACCTGAAGCCAGCCGTTTTCCGAAGCCCCGCCCTGGATGGTTTCCACAGGGCCGCTAGGGATATCCGGGGCCGGGGGCAGGATGCCGTCTGCCTTTTTCAGTGCCCGCTGGATGATAATGCAGGCCTCCGCCCGGGTTAAGGAGCCTAAGGGACGGAAGGTGCCGGAAGGATCGCCAATGATAACGCCTGCGGCATAGGCCCCCAGGGTGGTTTCGTAATACCTGCCGTTTAGCTCGGAAAAGTCTGCTATTTTCTGGGACTCTGTGTTGTAATCCCCCCGCACGTCAGGCAGCAGCGCCCGCATAAGGGCCTTTACCGCCAACTGCCGGGAGATGGGCTTGTCAAAAAGCGCCCCGGTGGGCGGGCACTCGTCCCAGTCTATCCAGCTTCTGTCCAAGGCCGCCTGCACCCAGCCCGCAGCCCAGTGGCCTGTTTGGCCTTCGCCCTCCTGTGCCCCTGCGCACCGCCCTACAATGGCAAGGAATTCCCCGGCGGAAACAGTGTTTTCCGGGCGGAACCGGCCGTCGGGATATCCCAGCAGATACCCCTGGGCAGTCATCTCCGTAACAGCGTTTTCGTACCAGTCCCCAGGCTTTACGTCGGAAAAAGCCCCGGCAGGCAATGGCACCCCCAGCAGCAGTATTGCTGCTAAAAGCCCCCAAAGCTTTCGTGAAATCCGTTTCATCACAGCCCCGCCTTTCCTGCATAAGAATTTATATTCATAATAGCACAGGGCTGAGGGGTTTGTAAATGGTTTTGCCGTCTAAAAAAGAAGCCGCAGGGCACAGGGCCATGCGGCGGTTTTTTATACATAGTAGGGATTAGGCTTAAAGAGCAGGGAGATGAAATCTATCAGGATTCCGACTACAGCCAAACCGAAGGTGAATAAATACAGCACGCCCATGCCAGTTTTCCCCTCATAAAACTTGTGGGCGCCGATGCCTCCCAGGAAAAAGCACAGCAACAAAGCCACCCACTTGTTCCGGGCCCTGGTCTGCATGTAGGCGTTCATGGTGTTTATGTTTTCGTTGGTATTGTTGATGACGATATTGGGCATGGCCTGGGCCTGGGCCATTTCCTCCACCTGCCTGCCGCACAGGGTGCAGATCACCGCGTCTGCCGGAATGCGGCCGCCGCAGTGTTTGCAGAATTTCTGCGCCGGGGGCTCCGGAGGCCAGGGCTGCATGTTCTGTTCCATATCCATATTGTTCCCTCCTTCATGTTCCTTATTTGTAAGTATATCATAGGAGGCACGATTTTGTCAAATTAAAATAACCAATAATAATAATTTAATATCTAAAAGAGAAAGTTATAATTGACAATAGAAAAGGGAGGGATGGCATGGTGATACAAGCCTATGGCAGGATAAAAGAGCTTCGGCAGTCGCGGGGCATGACGCAGACAGAGCTTGCGAAAATCATGTCTGTCACCCGCTCCAGCGTAAACGCCTGGGAAATGGGGATTTCCGTACCCACAGCGGCAAAGCTGGTGGAGCTTTCCCTGCTTTTCCACGTTTCTACAGACTACATTTTAGGGCTGGAGAAGCGGGAGTTTGTGGCTTTGGACGGACTGGACGGGGAGCAGAAGAGGATTCTCTATGCCTTGCTGCAATATTTTTACAAGCAGGGGCAGGAGGCCCCGGACAAAAATCCTGGAAAAAAACCTTGACATTTCCTTTGGCGCTGTGTATCATTAAAGACAGACAGTTTATAATTGCATAGGCATAAAGGCTGCGACGAAGACGGCGGGGGCGCTTTCCCTTCAGAGAGCTGGCGGCAGGTGCGAGCCAGCGGGGGCAACCATACGCCAATCCCTTCCGAGCCGGAAATCCGAAGCCCTCAGAGGTGGTAGGCGTTTCCCGCGTGTGCTGCGTTAGTGCATAGGGCTTGCTGGAGCCTGACGAGGCGGCGCGAAAGCGCAATATGAGTGGTACCGCGGACTTTGACTTTGAGTCCGTCTCATAGAAGGACATACTTCTTCTGTGAGGCGGGCTTTTTATTTTATCTCATAGGAATATTGAAAGGGGCAGAAAACATGGAGAAAACAGATTTAAAAGCACAGCTTGCGGAGGTGGCCCAGCGCATCCGCACCATGCGGGAAATTACCGGCCTTTCCGAGGAGGAAATGGCAAAATGCACAGGCACCTCCAAGGAGGAATACCAGCAGTGCGAGCAGGGGGAGCGGGACTTCAGCTTTACCTTTATCTACAAATGCGCCCAGCGCTTTGCGGTGGATCCTACGGATCTGATTAAAGGCGCAAGCCCCACCCTGTCCTCCTATACCGTTTCCCGCAAAGGAGACGGCCTGCCCATTACCCGGCGGCAGGGCTTCAAGTACCTGAACAAGGCCCCTCTCTTTAAAAACAAGACCGCCGAGCCGTTCTTTGTCACCATGCCTTACTCTGAGGCGGAGCAGAAGGTTGCCATCAAGCTTTCCACCCATGTGGGACAGGAATTCGACATTGTGGTAAAAGGCTCCATGAAAATGCAGGTGGGCAGCCACATTGAAATCCTCCACGAGGGGGACACCATCTATTACAACTCCGCCACCCCCCATGGCATGATAGCCACTGGCGGGGCAGAGTGCCAGATTTATGCCCTGGTGCTGAAAGGCCCGGAGGGGTTTGCCCCAGAGCAGGATCGCTTCCAGCGGCTGATTGCCGCGAAAATCGCCCGGCAGAACCGGGAGACAGTGTCCGACGCCTTTGTTCACACAGAGCTGGACGAAAACGGTATCCTCAAAAGCATCCGCTTTACAGACGAGGAGAAGTTTAACTTTGCCTTTGACGTGGTGGACGCCATTGCCCAAAAAAGCCCGGACAAGCTTGCCATGCTCCACCTGTCCAGGGACAAGACAGAAAGGCGCTTTACCTTTGGGGACATCAGCCGGTGGTCAAACAAAACAGCCAACTATCTGGAATCCCTGGGCATCAAGCGGGGGGACAGGGTGCTGGTGGTGCTCAAGCGGCACTACCAGTTCTGGTTCGTCATTACGGCCCTGCACAAGATGGGGGCTGTGGTGATACCCGCCACCAACCTTTTGATGGAGCACGACTTTGATTACCGCTTTAAGGCCGCGGGGGTGAAGGCCATCCTCTGCACAGCCGACGGGCAGGTGGCCGAGGAGGCGGACAGAGCCGCCCAAAGCTGCGGGGTGGATATCAGGATTATGGTAGGAAAAAACCGCCTGGGCTGGCACGATTTCGACAAAGAGGCAGAAGCTTTCCCCGACACCTACGAGAGGAAGCCCCAGGCTCCTGCCGGCAGCGACCCCATGCTGATGTTCTTCACCTCCGGCACCACAGGGTATCCCAAAATTGCAGAGCACAGCTATAAATATGCCCTGGGGCACTTTATCACCGCCAAATACTGGCACAACGTGAACCCCGACGGCCTGCACTTCACCATTTCCGACACAGGCTGGGGCAAGGCTTTGTGGGGGAAATACTACGGGCAGTGGATGAATGAGGCCGCCATTTTCACCTATGATTTTGACAAGTTTGACGCCCATGATATCCTGCCCATGTTCGCAAAATACCATATCACCACCTTCTGCGCGCCTCCCACCATGTACCGTTTCTTCATCAAGGAGGATTTGTCCCAGTATGACCTGTCCTCCATTGAGTATTCCACCACCGCCGGGGAGGCCCTGAACCCGGAGGTATACGAGCAGTGGAAGCGGGCCACCGGGCTTTCCCTGATGGAGGGCTTTGGCCAGACGGAAACCACCCTGTCTATCTACAACCCTGTGGGCACTGTGCCGAGAACCGGCTCTATGGGCGTGCCCAGCCCCCTATATGACGTGGACATCGTCCTGCCCGACGGCACCCCCGCCCCTGTGGGCGAGACAGGGGAAATCGTTATCCGTACAGACAAGGCTGTGCCCTGCGGCCTGTTCATGGGGTATTACGGAGACGAGGAAAATACCAGGGAAGCCTGGCACGACAATATGTACCACACCGGGGACACAGCCTGGCGGGACGAGGACGGCTTTTACTGGTATGTGGGGCGCACAGACGACGTGATAAAGTCCAGCGGCTACCGCATCGGGCCTTTTGAGATTGAGAGCGTGATTATGGAGCTGCCCTATGTGCTGGAGTGCGCTGTTACCAGCGCGCCGGATCCTGTCCGGGGCCAGGTGGTGAAAGCCTTTGTGGTGCTGACAAAGGGCACTGAGGGGACGGAAGAGCTGAAGAAGGAAATTCAGGGATATGTGAAAAAGCACACCGCGCCCTATAAATATCCCCGCATTGTAGAGTTCCGGGACGACCTCCCCAAGACCATCAGCGGCAAAATCCGGCGGGTGGAGCTGAAAGGCTAAGGCAGCGTAACGCTGCACCCAAGACGCGGGAACGCTCGCTGCGCATCCGCTGCTCGCTGGTTAGTGCAATGGGTGCGCCGCAAAAAGAGTTTTTGCGGCTTACAGAAGCCAACGCGTTCCCGGCGGTGCTCCCGAAAGCTTTGCCAGGCGTATCCTGGCGGGAGAGCGGCTAAACTGTAGAATAAAAAAAGAATTCCAACAAATTTGAAAATTTAATTTTAGGGTCAACCCCTTTTTTAAAAGGGGTTGCAGGGTGTGGGGTGGAACCCCACGACCTTGCCCCAAGCCAAAGAGGATTGACCAGAGGGCGGCGGTGTGCTAGAATGTGGCTATACGCATCTATGCGGGAAGCAAGACGCAGGCATTACAAAAAATACAAAAGAAAGGAGCGGTACAGGGCACAAAAGTCTGTTTTTTCATGGCTTTTGTGCGGCTTCTGTATCGCACGGCGATTTTTATGATGGGCATTGAAAGACTTTCTTACCATTTCGAGCCGGAAAAGGGCTGGATAAACGATCCCAACGGGCTTTGCTGGTTTAAGGGGGAGTATCACGCTTTTTTCCAGCACAACCCCCATGCCCCCAAGTGGGACACCATGCACTGGGGCCATGCTGTCAGCAAGGACCTGCTGCACTGGCAGGAGCTGCCCATTGCCCTGTACCCGGACATGCCTTATGAAAACGGGGACGGCTGCTTTTCCGGCTCTGCCCTGGAAAAGGACGGGGACTTGTACCTGATGTATACCGCTGTTTCCAAGGAACTGGGCCAGACCCAGTGCATTGCCATAAGCCATGACGGCAGGCACTTTGAGAAATATGCGGGGAACCCGGTGATTGCCCAAAGCCCGGTTGACCCCGCAAGCCGGGACTTCCGGGATCCCAAAATCTTCCCCTATGGAGACGGCTACCGCATGGTGTGCGGCGCGGGGGCAGACGGCCTTGGCAGCGTGCTGCTGTATAAATCGGCTGATTTGCTGCACTGGGAGTATATCGGCCCCATTTTCCAGAGCCGGGACTATGGGCCTGTGCCGGAGTGCCCGGATCTTTTCCCCTTAGGGGACAAGTGGGTGCTGCTGTTCTCCCGCATGGACAAGAGCCGGGCTTCCCAGTTTGTTGTGGGCAGCTTTGACGGGGAAACCTTCACCCCGGAAAGCTTCCAAATCCCGGAAAAAGGCCCGGACTTCTACGCCGGGCAGACCTTCCTGGACGAAAAGGGCAGGCGCATCCTCATCGCCTGGATGCATAGCTGGGAGCGGGAAGTGCCGGCAGGCGCTGTGCGGGCAGGCGCCCTCACGATTCCGCGGGAAATTTCCCTGGCAGAGGGCAAAGTGTGTACCTATCCGGTGGAGGAGGCCCGGCACCTGCTGCGGGACGCCTCTCCTTTCCTGCGCTGGGAGGGGGAGGAAGCGGCCCTTGTCCAGGATGAACAGGTATTGCTGTCCCTGCCCCGATCCCAGGTACGGGAGGCGGTCTTTTTGCAGGACGGCCATGCCTGGGAGGTATTTATAAACCGCGGGGAATTCTCCTGCACGTTCTACACGGAGGAATAAAGCTGTGGCGGATTTATACCTGATGGTGGGCCTGCCAGGGGCGGGCAAAACTACCTATGCCCAAAAGCTGGAGGAGGAGACGGGGGCTGTGCGCTTCACCCCGGACGAATGGCACATCTTCCTGTTTGGGGATGACTTCCACCAGGTGGAGCAGGAGGTTCATGACAGCCGCCACAACCGGGTGGAGGATTTGATGTGGAAGGTGGGGCAGGATCTGCTGCAAAAGGGCGTAAGCGTGATTCTGGATTTCGGCTTCTGGGTGGAGGAACAGCGGGAGGAAAAGCGCCTGGAGGCCGCCGCCCTGGGAGTGGAAACAAGGGTTTGCTTTTTGGACACGCCTTTAGAGGAGCTGCTGTGCCGTTTGGAGCGCCGCGCCGCCCAGAACCAGGACGATGTATTTTCCACCATCACAGAGAAGGACATGCAGGCATGGGCCGGGCTGTTCGAGCCGCCTGTAAACCCCTGGCGGCATATTCGCTCATCCTGAAAACAGAAAACCAGCCTTCCGGCAATCCGGCAGGCTGGTTTTTTTGTCTTTAAAGAAGCGAAACGCGGGTTTTCAAAGGGGCTGCTGCGTGCCAGAAGGCGAGGCTCAGAGCCTCAATGCCGGTCGTAGTCCCGGCGGGGGCGGCGGTCACGGTCGGGACGATCCCGGCGGGGCGGGCGGGATTCGGAGATGTCGTTCTCCGGCACAGCGCCGTCCAGGTCGATGAGGGCATCCCGGCGGGAAAGGTTCAGCCGGCCCTTATCGTCAATTTCCAGCACCTTCACCTTTACCACGTCGCCTACATTTACCACGTCTGTCACTTTCTCTGTGCGCTTGATGTCCAGGCGGGAAATGTGTACCAGGCCTTCCTTGCCCGGGGCAATCTCTACGAAAGCGCCAAAGTCCATCAGGCGGGTGACCCGGCCGTTATAGTAGGAGCCAGGCTCCGGATCGTTTACAATGGTGTCCACAATGTCTAAAGCGCGGCGGCACTTTTCAATGTCAATGCCGGTGATGAACACATGGCCGTCCTCTTCCACGTCCATGGTGATTTCGCACTCAGCGCAGATTTTCTGGATAACCTTGCCGCCGGTGCCGATAACCTCCCGGATTTTGTCTACGGGAATCTGGGTGGAGAGCATTTTGGGGGCATACCTGGAAAGCTCGGGCCGCACCTCGGGAATGGCCTTGAGCATGATTTCGTCGATGATATAGTTGCGGGCCTTGTGGGTTTTCTCCAGGGCCTCTTTCACCATCTCCGGGGTCAGGCCGGAAATCTTCAGATCCATCTGGATGGCGGTGATGCCCTTCTTGGTGCCGCCCACCTTAAAGTCCATGTCGCCAAAGAAGTCCTCAATGCCCTGGATGTCCACCATGGTCATCCAGCGGTCGCCTTCGGTGATGAGGCCGCAGGAAATGCCTGCTACCGGGGCTTTAATGGGCACGCCCGCGTCCATCAGGGCCAGGGTGGAGCCGCAGATGGAAGCCTGGGAGGTGGAGCCGTTAGAGCTTAACACCTCAGACACCAGGCGGATGGTATAGGGGAACTCCTCCATGGGGGGGATGACAGGCACCAAGGCCCGCTCGGCCAAAGCGCCATGGCCCACCTCCCGGCGGCCCGGGCCGCGGCTGGGGCGGGTTTCGCCTACGGAATAGGAGGGGAAATTGTAGTGGTGGATGTAGCGTTTGGACTCTTCCTCGTCAATGCCGTCCAAAAGCTGGTTGTCCCGGATGGAGCCTAAGGTGGCGACTGTCAGCACCTGGGTCTGGCCCCGGGTGAACATGCCGGAGCCATGGGTGCGGGGCAAAAGGGACACTTCGGCAGCCAGAGGCCGCATGTCATCCATGCCCCGGCCGTCTACCCGCTTCTGCTCGTCCAGGAGCCAGCGGCGCACCACGATTTTCTGGGTCAAATACAGACACTCGTCAATTTTCCCTTCCTGTTCCGGATACTCCGGGTCAAAGCGCTCATGTACCTTTTCATATACAGGCTTTAAGCGGGCGTCCCGGACGGTTTTATCGTCGGTATCCAGGGCGGCGCGGACATCCTCCTGGGCAAAGGCCAGGATGGCGTCGATCATTTCCTTTTCCGGCTTGTTGCTGGGATAGGAGAACTTTTCCTTGCCGATTTCCGCCACAATGCCGTTGATAAACTGGATGATTTTCTGGTTCTCCGCATGGCCTGCCATAATGCCATTGTACATGTCCTCATCGCTTACCTCATTGGCCCCGGCCTCAATCATGGCAATGCGCTCGCTGGTGGAGGCCACAGTGACCGCCATCTGGCTTGCCTTGCGCTGGGCGGCAGTGGGGTTCATAACAAACTCGCCGTCAATGAGGCCTACGGACACGCCGGAGATGGGGCCGTTCCAGGGGATGTCGGAAATGGAGAGGGCAATGGAGGTGCCCACCATAGCGGCAATCTCCGGGGAGTTGTCCTGCTCCACAGACATGACGGTGCAGACGATGGAAACATCATTGCGCATATCCTTGGGGAACAGGGGGCGGATGGGGCGGTCGATCATGCGGCAGACCAGAATGGCCTTGTCAGAGGGGCGGCCCTCCCGCTTTAAGAAGGAACCGGGAATTTTGCCTACGGAATAGAGCTTTTCCTCAAAGTCTACGGAAAGGGGGAAGAAGTCGATGCCGTCCCGGGGCTTTGCGGAGGCAGTGGCAGCTACATGCACCACGGTGTCGCCATAGCGCACCAGGCATTCGCCGTTTGCAAGCTGGCCCATTTTTCCGGTTTCCACAACCAGAGGGCGGCCGGCAAAGGTCGTCTCATATACCTTGAAATTTTCAAACATGTTCAGTTTTCCTTTCTCCCTGTTTTGGGGGATCTTCTTCGCGGCGGCCCTGTTTTATAACCAAACACGCCGAAAGCATCGGCCTGTTTGGTTGTAAAACAGGGGGTGTCCGCCTAAAAAGAGTAAAAGGCTGCGCTTGCAGGCTGTGTTATAGCTAACGCGGTTCAAAAGTGGGTTCCCTCTTTTGAACCGGGCGGCAAAGCCGCCGAGCGTTAAAATCGGCCTGTACCGATTTTAACGTGCGTTTACTATAGCCCGCAGGCGGCAGCCTTTGGCTCCTGTTGTACAATTTTGGCAGTTTTTTACTTACGGATGCCCAATTCAGCAATGATGGCGCGGTAGCGCTCAATGTCGATCTTGGTCAGGTAGTTTAAAAGGCTGCGGCGCTGGCCAACCATCTTCAGCAGGCCCCGGCGGGAGTGATGATCCTTCTTGTTCACCCGCAGGTGCTCGGTGAGATCGTTGATGCGCTTTGTCAACACAGCCACCTGCACTTCGGGAGAGCCGGTGTCGCCCTCGTGGCGGGCATACTTCTGGATAATTTCGGTTTTCTCTGCCTTTGTCATAAAAAATCACCTTTCTGCGGCGTTTTGCCGCGCTCATTTTTTCGCCCATTGTTTTAGAACTTTGCGCAGGCGCAAAGCCGCACAGCGTTTTATTTCAGAAAAGCAGGCTGCATTCTAAAAATTACGCTTGCCCACAGGCAGGGCCGGTGTTTCCCGTGTCCGAGGGCAGGGCATCTCGTATATTTTAGCACAGCCCCGCAGGTTTGTAAAGTGGAAAAAACAGCGGAAAGATAAGGAAAAGGGGGCAACCAAGCAGGGCAAGGAGTGTCAAAAAAAATTCTTGCTTTTTTTCTGAAAACGTGGTATACTAACGGACGATTCAGTATGCTTTTACGGCGGCGTGCAGAAACCGCCTTCCAGAAGGCCTACGGACACAAACAACGAACAGGGATAAAGAGGTGAAACGAGAATGAAGCAGAATATACATCCCGACTACCAGGAGACTACTATCACCTGCGCCTGCGGCAACGTGATTAAGACCCGGTCTACCAAGAAGGATATCAAGGTCGAAATATGTTCAAAGTGCCATCCGTTTTTCACGGGCAAGCAGAAGCTGGTTGACACCAGCGGCCGCGTGGATATGTTCAAGAAGCGCTATGGCCTGAAGTAAGCCTGTGGTTTTATGAAATCGCTGGAAAATTTTCTGGATGAAAGCGGCAGGCTGCTGCGTTTCCCGGCAAAGCAGGCCATGAAGCAGGAGGCTCTCCGGTATTTAGCGGGGAAATTCCAGCAGGGCAGGGCCTATACGGAACAGGAGGTAAACGATCTTCTGAACCAGTGGCATGTTTTTCACGATCCTGCCACACTGCGCCGGGAGCTTTACGACCACCGTTTTCTCAACCGGGACGCTTACGGCACAGCTTACGAGTTGGCCCCGGAAGAAACACCATAAGTTTGCGAAACTGAAAGACGGCGTATTTTTGCGCCGTCTTTATCCTTTCGCGGAAGCGGGGAGGGCATGATGGAATATATCACTGTGATGGGCGAGGGAGAGGCGGAGTTTGTGGAAAAGAAGTCCCGCTTTATCGGCGCCTGCCGCCCGGTGCAGACGGAAGAGGAAGCCCTGGCCTTTATAAACGGGAAGAAAAAGCAATTTTGGGACGCTAACCACAATGTATATGCCTATATCCTGCGCCAGGGAGGCGTGCAGCGCTTTTCAGACGACGGGGAGCCTCAGGGTACGGCAGGGATCCCTGTGCTGGAAGCCATGAAGAAGTCTGGGGTGACGGACGCGGTGGTGGTTGCCACCCGGTATTTCGGCGGCATCCTGCTGGGGGGCGGGGGCTTGGTGCGGGCCTATTCCCACACAGCCTCCATCGGGCTGCAGGCGGCTGGGAAAGTGCTGATGCGCCGCTGCCTGCTGCTCTCTGCCTCCTGCGGCTATTCCCTTTACGGCAGGGCTGCCGCTGTTATCCCGGACTGCGGCGGCGTGGTGGACGGCACAGATTTCCTGGAGGATGTTACCCTGCGCTTCCACCTTCCTCCTGAAAGCCTCCCAGCCCTGGAAAAGCGCCTGGCAGATGCCACTGGCGGCAAGGCGGCTATAGCGGAAGAAGGGGAACAGTTTTTTCCCTTCCCCCTTCCCTGACCCCAAAGGCTGCCCGCTCTATAAAATATACTAAAAGTACATTTTCTCCGGCGCTTCTTTTGAAAAAAACCCAAAAATTCTCGCTTAGAAAAAAGTAATCGGCCTGTTTTTTGCGTATATATTAGGCAAAACCGGACATGCGCTTTAAAGCGCGCGGGAGAAGGGAGTGGACAGGCTGTGACGGTACGAGACGAGATACAGCGGCGGGAAAAGGAAGGGCTGGCCCCCTGGGCGGCCCAGTCCGCACAGACAAAGGGCCGCAAGCGCCCGGAGGAGGAGTGCCCCCTGCGCACGCCTTACCAGCGGGACAGGGACAGGGTGATACACTGCAAGTCCTTCCGGCGCTTAAAGCACAAGACCCAGGTGTTCCTCTCCCCAGAGGGGGATCACTACCGCACCCGGCTTACCCACACGCTGGAGGTTTCCCAGATTGCCCGCACCATTGCAAGGGCTTTGCGGCTGAACGAGGATTTGACGGAGGCGGTGGCCCTGGCCCATGATTTGGGGCACACCCCCTTTGGCCACGCCGGGGAGCGGGCCTTGAACGCCTTGATGCCGGGAGGCTTCCGGCACTACGAGCAGAGCGTGCGGGTAATTGAAAGACTGGAAAAGGACGGCAGGGGGCTGAACCTGACCTACGAGGTGGCAAACGGGGTTTTGTGCCACACAGACGGCCTGGAGGCGGAAACCGCCGAAGGGCGGATTGTGCGGTGGGCAGACCGCATTGCCTACATAAACCACGATATTGACGATGCCATCCGGGCGGGGGTGCTCCGGGAGGAGGATATCCCGGGGGAAATAACGGACAAACTGGGGCACACCAAAACCCAAAGGCTTACCACCCTGATAAGCTCTGTGGTGGCAAATAGCTTTGAAGGTGTTATCGGCATGGATGAGAACGTGCGGGACGCCTACGAGAAGCTGCAGGGCTTTATGCACGAGGCGGTATACCTTAACGAGTATGCCAAAAAAGAAGAGACAAAGGTGCCCCACATTATCAAGAGCTTGTACCTGTATTTCCTCCAGCACCCGGAAAAGCTGCCGGACTATATGCAGGGAATTGCCAAAGAAGAAGGCCCCCAGCGGGCGGCCTGCGACTATGTGGCGGGCATGACGGATCATTTTGCTATCACCAGCTATCAGGATCTGTTTATCCCCAAGGCATGGCATCTGGGCGTCTAAAAGTATCTGAACAGCGTGACTTGCATACCTGGATACCGGGCCAGAGAGGTTGTGGCTTTCACAGCGGGCGGGGCGGTTGACTTTAGGGCCTTGACCTGGCTGAACCCTGCACGTTTGGGCACCGGGCCGGAGAGGCTGTGACTCTCACAGCGGATGGGGCGGTTGGTTTTTGGGTCAAGCCTTTTTTCAAAAAGGTTTGAAAGGAGGGGTGGGCAAATGGCGTTTTCGCCGGAATTTCTGCGGGAGCTGGAAGCCCGCAGCCCTATTGAGGACATTGCAGCGGGATATGTGCAGCTTAAGCGCCGGGGAAAAAACCTGGTGGGGCTGTGCCCCTTCCACAATGAAAAGACACCCTCCTTTAACCTGTACCCGGACAACAACTCCTACTACTGCTTCGGGTGCTCCAACGGGGGCGGGGTTATCCAGTTTGTCATGAATATCGAGCGGCTGGACTTCCCCGAGGCTGTCCGATGGCTTGCCCAACGGGCAGGCATGGCCCTGCCGGAGGAGGGCGGGGACGACAGCATGACCCGGCTGCGTATGCGCATTCTGGAAATAAACCGGGAGGCCGGACGGTTTTTCTTTAAAACCCTGGGCACCCCGGAGGGCAGGCCGGGGCTGGACTATTTCCGGCGGCGGGGTCTGGACGGGCAGACCATCCGGCACTTTGGGCTGGGGTATGCCCCGGACTCAGGGTTTGCCCTGGTAAACCACCTGCGCGGCAAGGGGTATGCACCGGAAGAACTGGTGCAGGCGGACGTGGCCCGCATGTCCAGGAACAACAACCCCTACGACCGCTACCGGGGCCGGGTGATGTTCCCTATTTTCGATTTGCGGGGAAACGTGGTGGCCTTTGGAGGGCGGATTCTCACAGACGAGAAGCCCAAGTATATCAACACCACGGACACCCCGGTTTATCACAAAAGCAGCGGGCTTTTTGCCATGAACTTTGCGAAAAACCAGGGCAGCCGCACCTTGATACTGGCGGAAGGATATATGGACGTGATAGCCCTGCACAGGGCAGGGTTTACAAACGCCATTGCGTCTTTGGGCACCTCCCTTACCGAGGAGCAGGCCCGGGTGATAAAGCGCTATGCCGACGAGGCAATACTCTGCTATGATTCCGATGAGGCCGGGCGCAGGGCTACCCAGCGGGCCATTCCCATCCTGCGGGGGACAGGGCTGCGGGTGCGGGTGGTGACAGTGCCGGGGGGCAAAGATCCGGACGAATTTATGAAGCTTCATGGGGAAAACGGGCCTTTGCGCTTTAAGCAGCTTTTAAAGGGCGGGGGCACAGATGTGGAATACCGCATGGACGCAATCCGGGAAAAGTATGATCTGGAGACGAACGAGGGCAAGGTGGCTTACCTGCGGGAGGCGGTGGAGCAGGTGATTTCCCGCATCGGAGAGCCGACAGAGCGGGAGGTCTATGCCCAGAAGCTTTCCCGGGAAACCGGGGTGGATACAGCCGGGATTCTGGCCACAGCCGGAAGGCAGGCGGCCCGGGAATCGAAAAAGAAAGAAAAGAAGCTTATACGGGAGCAGCAGGAAATCAAGGCTGTGAAGGCAGGGGCCAACCCGGAGAAGGAGAAGCACCTGCGGGCAGCCCTGGCAGAAGAGCGGGTGCTGGCGTTCCTCTACCGGAACCAGGACAGGGCAAAGGCCCTGGAAACGCTGCTGCCGCCGGAAAAATTCGTGACAGCATATAACAGGAGAGTATATAAGCTTTTGCTGGGTAAAATACGGTATGCAGAAGTATCATTGGCAGATTTTTCCCAGGAGCTTACCGGGGAGGAAGCAGCGGAGTTTACCCGCATCCTGGCGGAAACAGCGGAGGTGCCTTCCCAGTGGAAGGATATGGAGGCATACGCCAGGATTATCAAAACAGACGGGGGCTTTTCAGACCCCGCATGGGTGCGGGAAGCCTCCAAAGAGGACATACAGCGGAGGATACAGGCGCTGCGGGACAGGAAGGCATAGCAGCAAGGGCACAGGACAGGCATAAAGAAAGGGATGGGTATACGCATGGGCGCACAGCCGGACAAGAAAACGATTATTAAAGATCTGGTGGAGCTGGGAAAAGGCAAGGGCCAACTGAGCACAAAGGAGATCCTGGACGCACTGGGGGAGCTGGACTTTGACCCGGAGCACATAGAAAAATTTTATGATACGCTGGAGAGCCACGGCGTGGAAATCGTGGAGGACTTTGACGATATCCAACTGGATGACGCAGAGCTTGCCAAGGTGAGCGGCGGGGATCCCATGGAGCCGGGCATTGGCGCGGACGGGGTGTCCATTGACGACCCGGTGAAAGTGTATTTAAAGGAAATTGGCCGGGTACCCCTTCTGACCCCGGAAGAGGAAAAGGATTTGGCGGTGCGGATTTCCGCAGGGGACGAAAGCGCCAAGAAGCGGCTTTCAGAGGCCAACCTCCGCCTGGTGGTGAGCATTGCCAAGCGGTACCTGGGAAGGGGGATGCAGTTCCTGGATTTAATCCAAGAAGGCAACCTGGGGCTTATCAAGGCTGTAGAAAAATTCGACTACACTAAGGGCTTTAAGTTTTCCACCTATGCCACCTGGTGGATCCGCCAAGCCATCACCAGGGCCATTGCCGACCAGGCCCGTACCATCCGCATCCCGGTGCATATGGTGGAAACCATCAACAAGGTAAAGAAGGTTTCCAGCCAGCTTCTGCACCAGAACGGCCGGGAACCCAGCGCCGAGGAGGTTGCCGAGGAGCTGGAGATGCCGGTGGACAAGGTGCGGGAGATTATGCGGGTGGCCCAGGAGCCTGTATCCTTGGAAACGCCTATAGGCGAGGAGGAGGACAGCCATCTGGGGGACTTTATCCCTGACGACGAGGCCCCCGCCCCGGCAGACGCGGCCTCCCACACCCTTTTGAAGGAAACCCTGGGCAATGTGCTGGACAGCCTCACCACCCGGGAAGCCAAGGTGCTGTGCCTGCGGTTTGGCCTGGAGGACGGGAGAAGCCGGACGCTGGAGGAAGTTGGCAAGGAATTCAACGTGACAAGAGAGCGGATCCGGCAGATTGAGGCCAAGGCCCTGCGGAAGCTCCGGCACCCCAGCCGCAGCAAAAAGCTGAAGGATTTCCTGGACTGAGCGGCACAATGCCCCGCCTGATTCACAAAGGCCGGCTGGAAACAGACACTCTGAGGAAAGATGATGGAGTAGCGTATGTTCATGACACTGGAAGCGGACTACGCCGTACGAATCGTAGAATATCTGACAAAGCACCCCTGCCGGTGCGACGCCAGAACTATTTCCGAGCAGATGCAGATCCCCCAGCGGTTTTCCCTGAAAATCCTGCGGGAGCTGGTGGCAAAAGGCATGGTTTGCTCCTATAAGGGGGCAAAGGGCGGGTATACCCTGGCAAAGGCCCCGGAGGAGATAACCCTGCGGCAGGTGATTGAATCTGTAGAAGGGGAATATATGCTCAGCCGGTGCCAGAAGGAGGAGTATAGCTGCGGGCGCGCCCACTGCAGGCTGCATAAAATCTATGAGAAGATTTCCGAAGATGTGCGGCGGGAGCTTGACAGCTACACCTTTGACGTGATTTGCGCGGAGGAAAAGGAGGGCTGCTGCGATGGTGCCGCTGGTTTTGATAAAGCGGAACAGGATACTGGCTAAGCTGAAAAAGGCCGGGGCCGTAAGCCCCCAGGCGGCAGTGACCCTGGAACAGGCTGGTGTGGCAAAGGGCGACCGGAATTATCCGGGCCTTGTGGCGATGATGCTGCGGGAGGGAGATCTTCTGGCGGCAGGGGAAGCAGGGAACCGGTTTTACCTGGGGAAAAAATGGAACTAAAAAAGCCGTGCCCACAGGGGCACGGCTTTTTTGCGTGGTTTCAGCGAATGAAGCAGAGGCGGGAGGAAATGGGGGATACAATGGCGCTGACCAAAGGGGATGAGGCTGTATCATCCCGCAAAAGCGCCAGGTTCGCGGAGGAGCAGATGCCCTTGCGGCAGTCAGGGCAAACGTCGTTTACCTCAGGCAGCGCCTCCAAAACGTTGCCGTCCTTGTCTGTCACAGCGGCCCCCAGAACGCCTTCCGCCCTGACATACCAGCCGCTGCTGTGGTCCCCTTTTTTGTGGCTGGTTTGGCCCGGGGACACATAATAGGCGGCAGAGTCTCCGCTTCCGATCCATCTCTCAGCAACCAGGCCGTTTCCCGTTTCCGAGGCACAGGCCGGAGCCGCTATGGAGAACAGGAGCAGGGCGGACAAAATGAATGCGAACATCTTTTTCATGGGCTTTCCCTCCTTTAACCTTAATTGTATAGTATAAACGAAGCAGTGTCAAGAATTATGGGGGATTTCCGGGCCTCAGGGGGCGGGAGAGACAGAAGGGCCGGGGGTGGGGCCGCTGTGGCGGTCGAGGATTTTATCCGGGCCGCGCCAGATGATTTCATCCTCTAAAAATTCGCTGAGGCCCCCGTCATCGGGGATATGGACGGCGGTGAATTTGCCGTCTCCATCAAACTGCGCCGTGCCCCGGATAATAAAGGGAGTTTGGATGCCGTCCTGCTCCCTTAAGAGGATGTGGGCGGCAAACTGCCACGAGCCGTCCTCCTGCGGCTCGCTTTCCACAGTGGTGCAGGAGAGGGTGGAGTCTTCCGCCCAGTCCAGCATTTTTTCCAAGCCCACAGGGAAATCCGCGTTTATGCTGTACCGGGAATACCGGGGGCCGAAGATGCCCAGGGCGGTGACAGAGGGGGAGGCAAAGCCGTCTTGCAGGGTGGTGAGTTCCTCCAGCACGCCAGGCGCAAAATCCTCTGCGTGGAACCGCCCCCGGTCGTGGGCTTCCCAGGCTTTCAGGGCCTCCGTGCTGCTGACCGGTTCCCCTTCGCTGTCAAGGCTCCAGAGGGCCTCTTGGTTTTCCTCGTTTATGTGGTGCTCGTCCGGCAGGGTGTAGAGGGTGGAAACCATGGCCTGGATGCGGCATTCCCGGGAGTCGCAGCCGCAGGCTATCCCCGGCTGCAAAGGCCGCGCCGAACAGGCTGAAAGGGCCAGGCAGAGGGACAGGAAAAGAGAAGCAAACACCTTCTTCATAGCGAAACCATCCTTTCTGAGGGATTTTCTTCCGGGGAATTTTCATGTACACGTTGAAGCCCCATCCGCAGGCACGTCCACAAGAAGGTTAGTTTCAGCCAAAGCGTTGTGCAGGCCGCCATCGTCGGTAATTTGAAAATCTGTAATCTTACCCTCAAAATTAAAGGAAACAGTACCGATGACAGTGAACTCGTAAGTAAAGTCCTCCTGATGGATGACAGTGACGGGGGCGGTGAACCGCCAGGATCCGTCCTCCTGGCCTTCGCTTGCTACAGAGGTGCAGGCAAGGGAGGCGTTCCAGGGGACAAGATAACACTCTAAATAGATATCCTCCTCAGCAAAATAGCGGGTAATGGCATCCAGGGCGCCTTCTGCGAAATCTTCCTGGTGAAAACGGGATTTATTGTGGTTCAGCCGGGCGGCAATGGCTTTGCCTTCACTTTCTGGGCCATCGCTGTGGAGCCAGTCAAAACAGTATTCCTTCTGGCTCTCATCCGGGCCGGTATACAGGGCGGAAACCACCGCCTGGATGCGGTCTTCCGGGGTTTTGCACCCGCACAAGGACGCGCTTTGGGCGGCACAGCCTCCCAGGCAGAGCAGGAACAGCAGGAAAAAGAGCGCAAAACGCTTTTTCATAGAGGGCCTCCTTCTATGCCGGGACTTTCCTCTGCGTATAAAAAAAGCCGCCAAGCGGCGGGAAAAATGCAAAAAAAGGCTTGACAAGTCCCTCTGTATGATATACACTTAGATAATGTATCAATATCAATAAGAGCGCCTTGTCCTATGGCACAATGCCAGTATAGCACATCATGCAAAAATAATCAAGTGTTTTGAGAAAACTTGCAAACTGTGCCGGGTGCTTCCAGACTAAATGCGGTATACGGGCCGGATTTTCCCCACAAAGTCCGGTGTAAAGGCTTTCAGAATATGTAAAGAATGGAGAGTGGCTGCGCCAATGGTGAATGTGAAACCGGTACAATTGGGCAAGAACACCCGCATGAGCTTTTCCAAAATCGAAGAGGTTCTCAAAATGCCGAACCTCATTGAGATTCAGAAAAACTCTTACGAGTGGTTTTTGAAGCAGGGCCTCAAGGAGGTTTTCGACGATGTTTCCGGCATAACGGATTTCAACAACAATCTGGTGCTGGACTTTGTGGACTACAAGCTGGATGACAAGCCCAACTACAGCGTCACGGAATGCAAGGAGCGGGACGCCACCTATGCGGCGGCCCTGCGGGTGACGGCGCGGCTCCTCAACAAGGAAACCGGGGAAATCAAAGAGTCTGAGGTGTTCATGGGAGACTTCCCCCTGATGACCCAGAGCGGCACCTTTGTGATAAACGGCGCGGAGCGGGTTATCGTCTCCCAGCTTGTGCGCTCCCCCGGCGTGTATTTCAAGATGGACTACGACCGCTCCGGCAAGGAGCTGTTCTCCTCCACCATTATCCCGAACCGGGGCGCGTGGCTGGAGTATGAAAACGACGTAAACGATGTGTTCTATGTGCGCATTGACAAGAACCGGAAAATCCCCATCACTGTGTTCATCCGCTGCTTAGGGCTGGGCACTGACCAGGAGATTTACAATGTGTTCGGGGATGACGACCGTATCCGGGCCACCATGGAAAAGGACACCTGCAAAACCATGGAGGAGGCCCTGTTTGAGATCTACCGGAAGCTGCGCCCCAGCGAACCGCCCACCATTGAAAGCGCCCAGGCCCATATCAACGGCCTGTTCTTTGACCCCCGGCGGTATGATTTGTCCCGGGTGGGCCGCTATAAATATAATAAGAAGCTGCGCCTGGAGGGCCGCCTGACCGGGCAGACCCTTTCCCAGCCCATTGCCGATCCCTCTACCGGGGAGCTGCTGGCAGAGGCCGGGGAGACTGTAAGCCGGGAGCTGGCGGAGAAGCTGGACGACGCCGGCGTTATGGAGGCTGTGGTGCTGCTGGAGGGCAAGGAGGTTAAAATCCTCTCCAACGGCATGGTGGACATCCAGAAGTATGTGGATTTTGACGCCAAAGAAGCCTGCGGCATCAACGAGCGCGTATGCTTTAAGGTGCTTGCGGAAATCCTGGACAGCGCCGGGGAGGACGAGAGGGCTTTGAAAGCTGCCCTGCGCGCCCGGCACAGCGAGCTTATCCCCAACTTCATCACCATTGACGATATTTTTGCTTCCATTAACTATATGAACTGCCTGGCTGTGGGCCTGGGCGTTACCGATGACATCGACCATCTGGGCAACCGGCGGATCCGCTCTGTGGGCGAGCTTCTGCAGAACCAGTTCCGCATTGGCTTCTCCCGCTTGGAGCGGGTTATCCGGGAGCGCATGACTTTGCAGGCCCAGGATTTGGAAACCCTTACCCCCCACTCCCTGATTAACATCCGGCCTGTGGTGGCGGCTATCAAGGAGTTTTTCGGTTCCTCCCCCCTCTCCCAGTTCATGGATCAGACAAACCCCCTCTCTGAGCTGACCCACAAGCGCCGCCTGTCTGCCCTTGGCCCCGGCGGCCTCTCCCGTGACCGCGCCAGTTTTGAGGTGCGGGACGTACACTACACCCACTATGGCCGCATGTGCCCCATTGAAACCCCTGAAGGCCCCAACATCGGCCTTATCTCTTATCTTGCCACCTTTGCCCGCATTAACGAATACGGGTTTATTGAGGCGCCTTTCCGCCGGGTGGACAAGGAAACAGGGCGGGTCACAGAGGACGTGGACTATATGACCGCCGACGTGGAGGACGATTTCATTGTGGCCCAGGCCAACGAGCCTTTGGACAGCGAGGGCCATTTTATCAATAGCAAGGTGGTGGGCCGCCACCGCAGCGAGTTCGTGGAGGTGGACGCCCGGCAGGCCGACTATATGGACATCTCCCCCCGGATGGTGGTTTCTGTGGCCACAGCCATGATCCCCTTCCTGGAAAACGATGACGCAAACCGCGCCCTGATGGGTTCCAACATGCAGAAGCAGGCTGTGCCCCTGATTAAGACGGAAAGCCCCATTGTAGGCACAGGCATGGAATATAAGGCCGGGGTGGACTCCGGCGTGTGCGTGCTGGCAAGGCGGGGCGGCGTGGTGAAGTCTGTCAGCGCCAGCCTGGTGCGGGTGACGGCAGACAACGGCGACACCGACGATTACGAGATTATCAAGTTCATGCGCTCCAACCAGAGCACCTGCATTAACCAGGTGCCTGTGGTGTCTGTAGGCGACCGGGTGGAGAAGGATGACGTGATTGCCGACGGCCCCGCCATCAAGAACGGGGAAATCGCCCTGGGCAAAAACGCCCTCATCGGCTTTATGACCTGGGAAGGCTACAACTACGAGGACGCTGTCCTCTTAAATGAAAAGATTGTGCGCAATGACGTATACACCTCCATCCACATTGAGGAATATGAGATGGAGGCCCGGGACACAAAGCTTGGCCCGGAGGAAATCACCCGGGACATCCCCAACGTCAACGAAGAACTGCTGCGGGATTTGGACGACCGGGGCATTATCCGGGTGGGCGCGGACGTGCGGGCCGGGGACATCCTGGTGGGCAAGGTCACGCCTAAGGGCGAGACAGAGCTTACCGCTGAGGAGCGCCTGCTGCGGGCCATTTTCGGTGAAAAAGCCAGGGAAGTGCGGGACACCTCTTTGCGGGTGCCTCATGGCGAATATGGCGTGGTGGTGGACGTGAAGGTGTTCACCCGGGAGAACAGCCACGACGAGCTGTCTCCTGGCGTAAACAAAGTGGTGCGCTGCTACATTGCCCAGAAACGGAAGATTTCTGTGGGCGACAAGATGGCGGGCCGCCACGGCAACAAGGGCGTTGTGTCCCGTATCCTGCCGGAGGAGGAAATGCCCTTCCTGCCTGACGGCACCCCCCTGGACATTGTGCTGAACCCCCTGGGCGTGCCCAGCCGCATGAACATCGGCCAGGTGCTGGAAGTCCATCTGGGCATGGCAGCCAAAACCCTGGGCTGGAAGATTATGACCCCTGTGTTCGACGGCGCCCACGAGGCCGACATCCGGGAAGCCTTCCGCATGGGCGGCCTGCAGGAGAACGGCAAGTTCCTGCTGCGGGACGGGCGCACCGGCGAATATTTCGACAACCCTGTTACAGTGGGATATATGTATTACCTGAAGCTCCATCACCTGGTAGACGATAAGATCCATGCCCGTTCCACCGGGCCTTACTCCCTGGTTACCCAGCAGCCCCTGGGCGGCAAGGCCCAGTTTGGCGGCCAGCGCTTCGGCGAGATGGAAGTGTGGGCCTTGGAGGCCTATGGCGCGGCATACACCCTGCAGGAAATCCTAACGGTGAAGTCTGACGACACGGTGGGCCGCGTGAAAACCTACGAGGCCATTGTGAAGGGCCAGAACATCCCCACCCCGGGCATCCCGGAATCCTTCAAGGTGCTGATTAAGGAGCTGCAGTCTTTGGGCCTTGACATCAAGGTGCTGGATAAGGACAACGAGGAAATCGACCTGAAGCAGAACTTTGACGAGGACGATGATATGGGCCTGAACCGGGGCGATCCCATGTTCGACGAGGAGAACGTGGCAGATGACCTGGACGGGTATTCCATGGAGGACGAGAACGGAGAGCCTTTGTTTGACGAGGAAGAGGAAGAAGAGGACATGGGCTTTACGGAGGACGATTTTAATCTGGACGACGACGATTTATTGTAGTCAGCAAGCAGAAAGGATGAGGGCATAAGCTATGGAGTATAATACTTTTGAGTCTATTAAAATCGGCCTTGCTTCTCCAGATCAGATACGGGAATGGTCCCACGGCGAGGTGAAAAAGCCGGAAACCATTAACTACCGCACCTTAAAGCCCGAGCGGGACGGCCTGTTCTGCGAGCGCATTTTCGGGCCTACCAAGGACTGGGAGTGCCACTGCGGCAAGTATAAGCGCATCCGCTACAAGGGGAAGATCTGCGACCGCTGCGGCGTGGAAGTCACCCGGGCCAAGGTGAGAAGGGAGCGCATGGGCCACATTGAACTGGCGGCCCCTGTGTCCCACATCTGGTATTTTAAGGGTATCCCCTCCCGCATGGGGCTGATTCTGGACATCTCCCCCCGGGTGCTGGAGAAGGTGCTGTACTTTGCCATGTATATTGTAACGGATCCGGGAAGCGTGCGGGAGCTTTCTAAAAACCAGACCCTGACTGAAAAAGAGTACCGGGATCTGCGGGAAAAATATGAGGACGATTTTGAGGCGTCCATGGGTGCGGAGGCCGTACAGCGGCTGCTTTCCGAGATAGACGTGGAGCAGGTTGCCAAGGATCTCAAGGAAGAGCTGGAAACAGCCAACGGCCAGAAGCGGGTACGGCTTTTAAAGCGGCTGGAGGTGGTGGAATCCTTCCGGCTTTCCGGCAACAAGCCTGAGTGGATGATTTTAAACGCTGTGCCGGTAATCCCGCCGGATATCCGGCCCATGGTGCAGCTAGATGGCGGGCGCTTTGCCACCAGCGACTTAAATGATTTGTACCGCCGGGTGATAAACCGGAACAACCGCCTGAAAAGGCTTCTGGAACTGGGCGCGCCTGACATTATCGTGCGCAACGAGAAGCGGATGCTCCAGGAGGCTGTGGACGCGCTTATCGACAACGGCAGGCGGGGCAGGCCTGTTACAGGCCCCAACAACCGTCCCTTAAAATCCCTGTCCGACATGCTTAAGGGCAAGCAGGGGCGCTTCCGCCAGAACCTTCTGGGCAAGCGCGTGGACTATTCCGGCCGTTCTGTTATCGTGGTAGGCCCGGAGCTGAAAATGTATCAGTGCGGCCTGCCCAAGGAAATGGCCCTGGAGCTTTTCAAGCCCTTTGTCATGAAGCGGCTGGTGGAAACCGGGGCTGTGGGCAACATCAAGGCGGCAAGGAAGTCTGTGGAGCGCGCCCGTTCCGAGGTGTGGGACGCACTGGAAGTGGTGATTAAGAACCACCCTGTGCTGTTAAACCGCGCCCCCACTCTGCACAGACTGGGTATCCAGGCCTTTGAGCCTGTGCTGGTGGAAGGCCGCGCGTTAAAGCTTCATCCCCTGGTATGTACCGCCTATAACGCCGACTTTGACGGCGACCAGATGGCTGTGCATGTGCCCCTCTCCGCTGAGGCCCAGGCAGAAGCCCGGTTCCTGATGCTGGCGGCAAACAACCTTTTGAAGCCCTCTGACGGGCGGCCTGTGGCTGTGCCTTCTCAGGACATGGTGCTGGGTTCCTATTACCTGACCCTGGACAAGGACGGGGAGCCGGGCGAGGGCAAGATGTTCCGCAATATGGATGAGGCCATGATGGCCTATGACGCCAAGGCTATCAGCCTTCACGCTAAAATCCAGGTACGCCGTACAGTAGAATATAACGGCGAAGCTGTTACCGGCATGGTGGAAACCACCATGGGCCGCATGATCTTCAATCAGTCCATCCCCCAGGACTTGGGCTATGTAGACCGCAGCCTGCCGGAAAACGCCTTGAAGTTTGAGGTGGATTTCCTGGTGGGCAAGAAGCAGCTTGGGCAGATTATCGACCGGTGCATCCGGGTGCATGGCACAGAGCGCACTGCCGAGGTGCTGGACGAGATGAAGGCCCAGGGCTATAAATATTCCACCATCAGCGGCATTACTGTGGCGGTAAACGACGCCACCATCCCGGCAGACAAGAAGCGCCTGCTGGCTGAGGCTGAGGCTGAGGTGGACGAAATCCGCGATGAATACAACGAGGGCCTGCTCTCTGAAAACGAACGCTACCAGAGCGTGCTGAAGGTGTGGGATAAATGTACCCGGGACGTGGCCACTGCCCTGCAGAAGGGCCTTGACCCCTATAACCCCATCTTCATGATGGCGGACTCCGGCGCCCGCGGCAGCATCTCAAACCTGAACCAGCTTGCGGGCATGCGGGGCAACATCTCCAACACTTCCGGCAAAACCATTGAAATTCCCATTAAGGCCAACTACCGCGAAGGCCTGACCATTTTAGAATACTTCATCTCCTCCCGCGGCGCCCGGAAGGGCCTGGCGGACACTGCCCTGCGCACTGCCGACTCTGGATACCTGACCCGCCGCCTGGTGGACGTTTCCCAGGAGGTTATCATCCGGGAAGATGACTGCGGCACCCACGACGGTATTGAGGTCTTTGAAATCACCGCAGGCCCTGAGTCTATTGAGCCGCTGCACGAGCGCCTTATCGGCCGCTATCTGGTGGAGGACTTCTGCGACGGGGAAGGGAACGTGCTGGTTTCCAAAGATAAGCTTATGGACGATAACGACGCAGATATTATCACCGGCCACGGGGTAGAGCGCATTAAAATCCGCTCGGTGTTAAACTGCCGGGCCAGAAACGGCGTGTGTAAGAAGTGCTATGGCGCATCTTTGGCAAACGGCAAGCCTGTGCAGGTGGGCGAGGCTGTGGGCATTATCGCGGCCCAGTCCATTGGCGAGCCGGGCACCCAGCTTACCATGCGCACCTTCCACACCGGCGGTGTGGCCAGCGCCGAAGACATCACCCAGGGTCTTCCCCGTATCGACGAATTGTTTGAGGGCCGCAAGCCCAAACACGTGGCCATTATCAACGAGATTGACGGCAAGGTAACCTTTGAAGAGATTAAGAAGAACCGCCATGTGGTGGTGACAGACGATGAAACCGGGGACAGCCGCTCCTACCTCATTCCCTTCGGCAGCCGCCTGACGGTCAAGGAAGGAGAATATATCAAGCGGGGCAGGCGCATCACCGAAGGCTCTGTAAACCCCCACGACGTGCTGGCTATCAGCGGCACCCAGGAGGTACAGGACTACCTTATCCAGGAAGTGCAGCGGGTATACCGGATGCAGGGCGTGGACATCAACGATAAGCACATTGAGATTATCGTGCGGCAGATGCTTCGGAAGGTACGGGTGGACGACGCGGGAGACACAGGCTTGCTGGTAAGCAATCTGGCGGACAAGAACGAAGTGCTCCTTGCTAACGAGGAAATACGCCGCCGCATTGAAAACGGCGAGACAGGCCTGCGGGAAGCTGTATACACTCCCCTGCTGCTAGGCATTACCAAGGCCTCCCTGGCTACGGACTCTTTCCTCTCCGCTGCCTCTTTCCAGGAAACCACAAGGGTGCTCACCGACGCTGCTATCAAGGGCAAGGTGGACAGCCTCATTGGCCTGAAGGAAAACGTGATTATCGGCAAGCTGGTGCCTGCGGGCACAGGCATGAAGTGCTATGGCGAAGTGGAAATCCAGCCTGACTTCATCCCCGAGCCGGAGCCGGAACCCCAGGAGCTTCCCGTCCCGGAGGCAGATCTTTCCATGGAGGACGAGGATGACGATTTTGACATGGATTTGGAACTGGAGGACGAAGAGGGGGCTCTGGAGGAGGAGGAAGCTCTTTCCAGCCTGCCCCAGGAGGAACCTGCCCAGAGTGTCAGCGGTTTACTGTAAAAAAAGCGGGAAAAAGCTTGACACAGGCAAGACCATGATGTTATAATGCAAAGCTGAGGGCCTTTTTGGGAGAGATATGCCCAAAAGGCCCTTTTCTTCCGGCGGCTTAAGAACCTCGAAAAACCGCCTGCCGGACGGTGTTTCCTATTTTTCCTTTGTTTGCCATGGCGGGGCTTCCCCGCCTGTGCATATAATCTATTATACTTTATACCAAGGAGGTGCAAATATGCCAACCTTTAACCAGCTTATCCACAACGGCCGTTCCATTGCGGAAAAGAAGAGCAAGGCCCCTGCCCTGCTGAAAGGGTGGAACTCCAAGAAGCGCAGCGCTATTGATCAGGATTCCCCCCAGAAGCGCGGTGTGTGTACCACGGTGAAAACCCAGACCCCGAAGAAGCCTAACTCTGCCCTGCGGAAGATTGCCCGTGTGCGTCTTTCCAACGGCATTGAAGTGACCGCTTATATTCCCGGTGTGGGCCACAACCTGCAGGAGCACAGCGTGGTGATGATCCGCGGCGGCCGCGTGCGCGACCTGCCTGGCGTGCGTTACCACATCATCCGCGGCACCCTGGACGCCCAGGGCGTGGCAAAGCGTATGCAGGCCCGCTCCAAGTATGGTGCCAAGCGGCCCAAGGCCGGTGCGAAGAAGTAAGCTTCCCCTTACTGATTTGCCCATTTTTTCGTAAGACAAAGAATACCTAACGGCTGCCGCGTGTAAACTAACACGCGGAATGGCATTTATGATATATATGCCTCATGGCCGAACGGGAGTATTTGCTTTCGAGTACCGATGAATTCATTTTATGAAGGAGGGAAGATCATGCCAAGAAGAGGCAATGTGGCAAAGCGCGATGTTTTGCCCGATCCTATGTATAATTCCAAGCTCGTAACCCGCCTTATCAACAGCGTGATGCTGGACGGCAAGAAGGGCGTTGCCCAGAAGATCGTGTACGGCGCGTTTGAAATCGTGCAGGAAAAGACCGGCAAGGAGCCTTTGGAGGTTTTCGAGCAGGCGATGGAAAACGTAATGCCCAGCCTGGAGTGTAAGTCCCGCCGCGTAGGCGGCTCTACCTACCAGGTGCCCATGGAGGTGCGGCCTGAGCGCCGCCAGACCCTGGGGCTTCGGTGGCTCACCACCTATTCCCGCACCCGCAGCGAGCGCACGATGCGGGAGCGGCTGGCTGGAGAAATCCTCGACGCGTTGAACGGCGCCGGCGGCGCCGCCAAGAAGCGTGACGATACCCACAGGATGGCAGAGGCCAACCGCGCCTTCGCCCATTACAGATGGTAACGAGAAGGAGGAAATTATGGCCAGACAGGTACCACTTGAATTGACCAGAAACATCGGCATTATGGCTCACATTGATGCCGGTAAAACTACTACTACAGAACGCATCCTGTTTTACACAGGCGTCAACTACAAGATAGGCGAAACCCATGAAGGCGCCGCCACCATGGACTGGATGGCCCAGGAACAGGAGCGCGGCATTACCATCACTTCCGCCGCCACCACCTGCTTCTGGCCGGACAGAAACGGCAAGCAGAACCGCATCAACATCATCGACACTCCCGGCCACGTGGATTTTACTGTGGAGGTGCAGCGCTCCCTGCGCGTGCTGGACGGCTCTGTTACCGTATTCTGCGCCAAGGGCGGCGTGGAGCCTCAGTCTGAAACCGTTTGGCGGCAGGCTGACGAATACCAGGTGCCCCGCATGGCCTATGTCAACAAGATGGACATTATGGGCGCGGACTTCTACCGGGTTGTGCAGATGATGAAGGATCGCTTAAAGTGCAACGCGGTGCCTATCCAGCTTCCCATTGGTGCTGAGGAAACCTTCAAGGGCATCATTGACCTGGTGGAAATGAAGGCCTATGTCTATTATGACGATTTGGGCAAGGACATCCGCTGCGAGGACATCCCTGCGGACATGCTGGAGAAAGCCCAGCAGTACCGGGCCGAAATGGTGGAGCATGTGGCAGAGCTGGACGACATCCTGATGGAAAAGTATCTGGCGGAAGAGGAGATCTCTATTGAGGAGATCAAGACCTGCATCCGCAAGTCTACCATTGCCAACCACATGGTGCCCGTTGTCTGCGGCACTTCCTATAAGAATAAGGGTGTGCAGAAGCTTCTGGACGCCATTGTGGACTATATGCCCGCTCCCACAGACGTGCCCGCTATTAAGGGCGTGAATCCGGACACAGAGGAAGAAGTGGTGCGGAATTCTTCTGACGAAGAGCCTTTCTCCGCTCTGGCTTTCAAGATTGCAACAGACCCCTATGTGGGCAAGCTGTGCTTCTTTAGGGTGTATTCCGGTTCTATTGAGGCAGGCTCTACAGTGTATAACTCTGTGAAGGATAACAACGAGCGCATGGGCCGCATTGTGCAGATGCACGCCAATGACCGCAAGGACATTGACCGTGTGTACGCAGGCGATATTGCCGCCGCTGTGGGTTTGAAGAACACCACCACCGGCGACACCCTGTGCGACGAAAAGCACCCGGTTATTCTGGAATCCATGGAGTTCCCGGATCCTGTTATCCGCGTGGCTATTGAGCCTAAAACCAAGGCTGGCCAGGAAAAGATGGGCATTGCCTTAGCAAAGCTTGCTGAGGAAGATCCCACCTTCAAGGCCTACACCGATGAGGAAACCGGGCAGACCATTATCGCCGGCATGGGCGAGCTGCACCTAGAAATCATCGTAGACCGCCTTCTGCGCGAGTTCAAGGTGGAGGCAAACGTGGGCAAGCCCCAGGTTGCTTATAAGGAAACCATCCGTAAGGAAGCTTCGGCAGACACCAAGTATGCCCGGCAGTCCGGCGGTAAGGGCCAGTATGGCCACGTTAAGATCCGCATTGAGCCGAACCCCGGCGAAGGCTATGTGTTCAGCAATGACATTGTGGGCGGCTCGATCCCGAAGGAGTATATCCCCGCTGTTGACCAGGGCATCCAGGGCGCTATGCTGGCTGGTGTGCTGGCTGGCTACAACGTAGTGGATGTAAAGGTAAGCCTGTATGACGGCTCCTACCATGAAGTGGACTCCTCTGAAATGGCCTTTAAGATTGCCGGTTCCATGGCTTTCAAAGAGGCTATGCGCAAGGCTGACCCTGTACTGATGGAGCCTATTATGAAGGTAACTGTTATCACTCCTGAGGAGTATATGGGCGACGTTATCGGCGATCTGAACTCCCGCCGCGGCATGATTCTGGGCATGGACGCCCTGCCCGGCGCACAGCAGGTGAACAGCGAAGTGCCCCTTTCTGAGATGTTCGGTTATGCTACAGACATGCGGTCCAAGACCCAGGGCCGCGGCCAGTATACCATGGAGCCTGCCCACTATGCGGAGGTGCCCAAGAACATTTCTGAGAAGATCATGACGGAGCGGGGCAAAAAGTCTGAATAAAGGAAAATATCTCTTGATTTTTCCGTTCATTGTTGGTACAATGAACCATAAGAGCAAGAAAAGCATTTTGTTTCAATAAAAGGAGGCAAATCCCAATGGCAAAGGCAAAATTTGAAAGAAATAAACCCCATGTCAACATTGGCACCATCGGCCACGTTGACCACGGCAAGACCACTTTGACCGCTGCTATCACCAAGGTGCTGGCTATGAAGGGCGACGCTGACTTCATGGATTACGCCAATATCGACAAGGCCCCCGAAGAGCGGGAGCGCGGCATCACCATCAATACCGCCCACGTGGAGTATCAGACTGACGCACGTCACTATGCCCATGTGGACTGCCCCGGCCACGCCGACTATGTGAAGAACATGATCACTGGCGCTGCCCAGATGGACGGCGGTATCCTGGTGGTTTCCGCTGCTGACGGCCCCATGCCCCAGACCCGCGAGCACATCCTGCTGGCCCGTCAGGTGGGCGTGCCCAGCATTGTTGTGTTCATGAACAAGTGCGATCAGGTGGACGACGAGGAGCTGCTGGAGCTGGTTGAGATGGAAATCCGCGACCTGCTCAGCGAGTACGAGTTCCCTGGCGACGACACCCCCATCATCAAGGGTTCTGCCCTGAAGGCTCTGGAGTGCGACAGCAAGGATCCTTCTGACGAAACCTATGCTCCCATCCTGGAGTTGATGAAGGCTGTTGACAGCTATATCCCCACTCCCGAGCGCAAGGCTGACCTGCCTTTCCTGATGCCTGTTGAGGACGTGTTCACCATCACCGGCCGCGGCACTGTGGCTACTGGCCGTGTGGAGCGCGGCCAGCTCAAGATGTCTGAGGAAGTTGAAATCGTTGGCCTCAACGACGAGACTCGTAAGTCCGTTGTTACCGGCATTGAAATGTTCCGCAAGCTGCTGGATTACGCTGAGGCTGGCGACAACATCGGCGTTCTGCTGCGCGGCATTCAGCGCACCGATATCGAGCGCGGCCAGGTTCTGGCCAAGCCCGGCTCTATCAATCCCCACACCAAGTTCAAGGGCCAGGTGTACGTGCTGACCAAGGATGAAGGCGGCCGTCATACCCCCTTCTTTAACAACTATCGTCCTCAGTTCTATTTCCGTACTACTGACGTTACCGGCGTTATCTCCCTGCCCGAAGGCACCGAGATGTGCATGCCCGGCGACAACGTTGTGATGGACGTTGAGCTGATTACCCCCATCGCCATTGAAGAGGGCCTGCGTTTCGCTATCCGTGAGGGTGGCCGTACTGTTGGCTCCGGCGTTGTTACCGCTATCAATTCCTAATCTGGGGTTTCATTCTTTCTAAACAAAATGAGCGCGGCCTCCAAGGGGGGCCGTGCTTTTTATATTATTCCTCAAACCCGTACCAGGTCGATGAAGGGGGCAAAGTAGGCGTCCCATCCCCAGTAGGACATGAGGCCGCCATCCGGGCCGCACAGCCCTACTGCATCGTCGCTGGGATAACAGTCCAGCAGGATGTCCCCGTTGGCATCGCAGAACAGCATTCGATAGGTCCAGCCGGAACGGGGCGGGATATAGAAGCTGTCGGAATAGCGGAAGCCACAGAAATAGTCTAAAACATCCTCCACCACAGCTTTATCCGTGAAAGTGCAACTCTTATCATATATGTTGACTACTCTGATGCTTTCTACACGGCTGCGGTCGAGTTCCAGTACTTCTGCTAGGGAGGAACCAACAAAACGGCGTGTCTGCCATGCTGCCAGTAACAAGGCTGGCAGCACAACCAGTGCCATCAGAGCGGCGGTTACCCTCCGTTTCCAGCCTTCTTTCACAGTATTTTTCATAAAGGCACCTCCTTTATAGAAAATTTTATCACATTCCCCCCCTGGAGTAAAGCCCTCTTGCCAAACGCCAGGAAAAATGGTATAATCCCTTTACCAAAGCAGAGAGGTGAAGTTTATGATCGCCATCATCGACTACGGCGCCGGGAACCTGCAAAGCGTGGAAAAGGCCCTGCGGTATATCGGCTGCGACTGCCAGACTACATCTGACCCCGCTGTGCTTCTGGCTGCCGGAGCCGCCATCCTCCCCGGCGTGGGGGCTTTTGGAGACACCATGGAAAATCTTCGCGTCCAGGGACTGGAGGAGCCTATTAAAGCATACATTCAGAGCGGCAGGCCCTTTTTGGGCATCTGTCTGGGCCTGCAGGTTCTCTTTGAAAGCAGCGAGGAATCCCCCGGGGTGCCGGGGCTGGGGGTTCTTAAGGGGAAGATTGTGCGCCTGCCGGAGGGACCGGGCTTAAAAATCCCCCACATTGGCTGGAACAGCCTGGATATCCGAAGGCCCGGTGGGCTGTTTGCAGGTCAGAGGGCGGATCCTTTTGTGTATTTCGTCCATTCCTACTACTTACAGGCAGAGGAGGATGTGGTTACCGCCACAGCAGAATACGGCGTTACCATCCATGCCGCTGTGGAGAAAGGGAATCTGTGGGCCTGCCAGTTCCACCCGGAAAAGAGCGGCGAGGCTGGGCTGCAAATGCTGCGCAGCTTTTGCGGCAAGGTGGAGCAGGAGGTTAAAATTCAAAGGGGGTAAGGCTATATGTATGCCAAGCGGATTATACCCTGCCTGGACGTAAAAGACGGGCGGGTGGTAAAAGGCACTGGCTTTGTGAATATCCGGGACGCGGGAGATCCGGTGGAATGTGCCATTGCCTACGACAGGCAGGGCGCGGACGAGCTGGTGCTTTTGGACATCACTGCCTCCTCCGATGCCCGGAACATTATGGCAGACGTGGTGTCAAAGGTGGCGGACAGCGTGTTTATCCCCTTTACTGTAGGGGGCGGCATCCGCACGGTAGGGGATTTTACTGCCATTTTGCGGGCTGGGGCCGATAAGGTGGCGGTGAATTCAGCGGCGCTGAAGAACCCAGGGCTTATCACCCAAGCGGCAAAGAAATTCGGCAGCCAGTGCGTGGTGGTGGCCATGGATGCCAAGCGTCGGTCTGATGGCGGCTGGACACTGTATTTAAACGGAGGCCGGGTGGACACAGGCGTGGATGCTGTGGAGTGGGCCGCAATGGTACAGGCCCTGGGGGCCGGGGAAATCCTGCTGACCAGCATGGATCAGGACGGGGTGAAAACCGGGTATGACTTAGAACTGACCCGGGCTGTGTCCCAGGCGGTTTCTATCCCGGTGATAGCCTCTGGCGGCGCAGGGGCCATGGAGCACTTTTACGATGCCTTTGTAGAGGCCCAGGCAGACGCAGTGCTGGCGGCCTCCCTGTTCCATTACAAGGAGATGACTATACCAGAGGTAAAGCGGTATCTGGCAGGCCGGGGCGTGCCTGTGCGGCCGGCTGGGGGATAAAACAGATAAGCCCGATAAAACAATGTTTTGCGGGATGAGGCAAATAAGCAAACAGCAGTACAGACAATGGGTGATGCCGGCAAGGTATCACCCACTTTCTATGTCCTTGCCAGTATCGCGGATTTGGACACACCTGTTTTTTCATGCCAAAAAGAAACCGCTGCAACCCCAAAAAAGATTGCAGCGGTCTCCAAGTCTTATTTAGCAGCGACGGGCTATTTTATCTTCTGTCTGTTTTGGCTTCTCCAATCTCCTTTGCCTTTATGCTCATATCTATCGGCTGAGAATTTTTCTTTACCTCAAACGGAGATTTACCCCTGACCCTCCAGCTCCTCTGAAAGGGCTGTCCACTGCATGAGAAGGGCATCTGCCTTTTCCCGCAGTTCGGCAATTTCCTGGGAAATCCGAGCCACTGCTTCGTAATCGGCGGCTATGTCCGGGTTTTCCAGGCTTTTTTCCAGCTCTGAAACCGCCCCGTCGTTTTCCTCAATCTCCGTTTCCAGCCGGCGCAGGGCTGCCCGCTTTTTTCGCAGCTCCGCGTCACGCTCTTTGCGCTGCTTATAGAGATTCTGTTTGGGCGCGGCTTTCTTCTCGGCTATGGCCTGCCGGGCCTCCCGCTTTTCCAGGTATGCGTCATAATTTCCCAGATACAGCTCGGCCCCCTGGGGGGTTAGGGCATACACCTTGTCTGCCAGGCGGTTAATCAGATAGCGGTCGTGGGACACCACAAACAAGGTGCCGTCATAGCCGGAAAGGGCTTCCTCCAGGGCCTCGCAGGAGCCGATGTCCAGATGGTTTGTAGGCTCGTCCAGCAACAGGAAATTGGCCCGGGACAGCATCAGCTTTAAAAGCAGCACCCTGGCCCGCTCCCCGCCGCTTAAAGCCCCTACAGGTTTGAACACGTCCTCCCCCTTAAAAAGGAAGATAGCCAAAGCGCTTCTGATTTCCGTCTGGGTCATCTGGGGATGGATATCCCATATCTCGTCTATTACGGCCTTATTGTCATGCAGGCTTAGCTGGGACTGCTCATAGTAACCCAAGTCCACCCCCACCCCCAGGCGCACCTCCCCCTCGTCCTGGCGGTACTGGCCCAGAAGGATTTTAAACAGGGAGGTTTTGCCGCATCCATTAGGCCCAATGAGGAAGATTTTTTCCCCCCGCTTAATCTCTATGTCCACGTTTTCAAAAAGGGGCGCTTCCCCAAAGGCCAGGGAAAGGCCCTGGGCTGTAAGCACATCGTCGCCGCTGCGGCGGCTGGCGTGGAACTGGAAGCGGATGGAGTCCGGGTCGTCCTCTGGTTTTTCCAGGGTAGCCTCCAGCCTGTCAATAGACTTCTGCTTGCTGGCAATGGTCACATAGTTGCGCTCCTGGTTCCAGCGCCTCTGCTGCTCAATAATGCCCTCTATGCGCTTAATTTCCTTCTGGGTGCTTTCATATACCCGCTGCATGGCAAGGCGCTTTTCCTCCTTTAAGGCCAGATACCGGGTGTAATTGCCCTTGTAGCTTTCCAGGTGCTTGCCTTGCAGCTCCAGGGTGCGGGAAGTCACCTTATCCAGGAAATACCGGTCGTGGGAGATAACCACGTAGGCGTGGGGATAGTTTTTCAGGAAATCCTCCAGCCATTCCACAGACTGGATGTCCAGATGGTTTGTAGGCTCGTCCAGCAGCAGAAGGTTTGCGCCGCCCAAAAGCATTTTGGCAAGCTGCAGCTTTGCCTTCTGCCCGCCGCTTAGCACCCCCACCCTGTTCTGAATCTGCTCCTCTGTAAACCCCAGCCCTAAAAGGGCGCTGCGTGCCCGGGAGCGGCAGGTCAGCCCGCCCCCGTCCACAAAGCAGTCGTTCAGTTCCGTCTGCCGCAGGATAAGGGCTTCCATTTCCTGCTCCGGGGGATTTTGGGAAAGCTTACTGGAAAGGAACTCCAGCTCCTTTTCCATTTCCAGCAGGGGGGCGAAAACTGTCATAACCTCTTCAAAGGCGGTTTTTTCAAAGTCCCGGCACACATGCTGCTCCATATAGCCCGGGGTGCAGTCCTTTGCGAAAATTACGCTGCCCGTGTCCGGCGTATATTCCCCGGTGAGGGTTTTAAACAGGGTGGTTTTGCCGCTGCCATTTACCCCCACCAGCCCAATGTGCTCCCCTTTCTGCATTTCAAGGGTGATGCCCTCTAAAATTGTTTCTTCACCAAAGCTAACGGTGACATCGTTTACTGTTAAAATAGCCATAAGTACCTCATCTCGTTTTTGGGAAGGGCAGATGGAGGAACCCGCAGGTTCCATATGAGAGGCAGCGCCCGTCCCTGTTTCACAGCCCGCTGAGACACTGGCGGGCATATACTTTATAAGTATATCGCAAAAATATAAATTGCGCAAGCCTGAACAGGCAAAAGAGGGAAAGCCTCCCTGGGAAAAGCAAAACGGCGGGCCTTCAGCGGCCCGCCGTTTTAAGCGTGTTAATTATAGTCTGATGCAGTCCCTTCCGACTCGTCCGCCCCGGCGCTGTTCCCTTCTTCTAACTCCTTATAAAGGCTTCCACACAGGGTTTCCTCCAGGAGCGTCCGGTTTATCCCGCGCAGATCCGCCAGTATCACCTCGCCTGTAGCGGCGTCCACCAGATCCATCCGGCTGAAAGAGGATATCACCCCGCCATAGCTGTCCAAATCCCACTCCGGATACTTTACGATGAAGTGCAGGTGGGCATAGTCGTCGTCCTCATAATTAGACTGCCCGCTCTCTTCCCGCCAGAAAAGCCCGCTGCCGCTGTTATATACGGCAAGATCCCCCAGGGCGCCGCTTCTCTCGTTATAGGCGCTGTCATCCTGGACATCGCAGGCGTATACAGTCTGGGCCAGCTCATCGCCGATATAGCACTGCAAGGCCCAGTCCTGCACCCATGGCAGCCGATCCGGCCTGACGCACAGGCTTATCCAGCTCACGCGCTGGTCTGCAAACAGTATGTCCTCCGTCACCCCCTGCACATATATCCCCTCCTGCAGCTCGGGGTGGTGCAGGATATAAGGGGACATCTCCGCATCCGGCTTTACAAGCCCCTGTTTCTCATAATTCACGCTGGGGGCGGCAGTGCCCTCCGCCAGATCCAGGGTGAATTCCGCTGCCACCGGGTTCACCAGGTCCCCGGCTGGAATGCCAGCAGAATCCATCGCAAACTTTACTTCTTCCGGATCGAAATAGTACAGGGTGAGCACCAGGCTCTGCCGCTTTTCCGGCGAAAGGTTCACGCGCAGCTTCATCCTCTGGTAACCGGAAAGCCGATCCGATTCATAGGCGGCCCGCTGCGTTGCAGAATCGTCCCAGATATTCTGGCTGGCAAGCACAGTGCCGTCTTCCCCGCTTACCACCGCGTACATGCCATAAGGCTTCTGCGGGACAGGGCCTCCGTGATACCGGGCAGGAGGCAGCAGGCTGTAGCCGCAATATCCCAGGAAGGGCACGTTGAGGGTGGCGGCAAGCTCTGCAGGTGTGTAGGACATCTGGGTAATCTCCACCTTATTGTCCGCCTGCAGGGCTTCCAGCTCCAAGGCCCCGCTTCTGTCCGCTTCCACTGTAAAGTCCCCTTGAAAGGCATCCTCCAGGATAGCCATGGACTGGCCGCCCTCTCTCATTTCCGGCGCGATAACGCCTGCATAGAAGAGCTGCGGGAGGTTCAGGGAAACGGAAAAAACATCTGCGTCCCTGGCCTCCTGGGGGATTTCCAGCACCCAGTTCCCTGTATACCTGGCAAAGGCCTGGATGCCCTCTTTTGCCAGCACCCTGTCCTCAGTCTCCTCATAGTGCAGGGCCAGGGCGCTGTTTGTTTCCGCATATTGCAGATAGGCAGGGTCCCTTGTTTCCATAACGCTTTCCACTTTCTGCCCGTTGATGGAAATGCTGCTCCACTGATAGCCTGCCGCCTTGTTGTCAAACTCCTCTCCAGGATAGTATTCCTGGAATATTCCAGCCGCCACTTCCTGGTAAGCCTCCGTAAGGAAAAACAGTACCGGAGGGATATAGCCGTAAGGCGTGTCGCTGGGCCGGGACAGGGTTTGCAATTGGGACTCCAGCGCCAGCAGGGACATGTGGAGATACAGCTTTTCCCCGTCGCTCCAGGCATTTTCCACAGTCAGTTCCTCTAAAATATCGCCCTGGCAGGACAGGGTCACTGGCTCAAACTCTGGCATAGCCAGCTTTCCCTCTGCCACCAGGGGAACAGGCAGCTCCGGGGTGTCGGGGTTTTCCTCCGGCTTTGCTCCGTTCATAGCTTTAAAGAGCATCCCCACCCCGGGCAGGCTTTCCGTAAGCTGGGGATACACGCTGTTGGCCCCCAGCAGGGAAACCCCGAAAACCACCAGCAGCACCGCCACAGTGGCAAGACTTTTCATGGCAGACCGGAAGGGGTAGTGCCGCACAGGCATATCCCGGGGCAGCTCGGCATACACCCGGCGCATGGCCTTGGAAAAAGATTCCGGTAGGGCTTCCATCTCCAGCTCTTTTGCCAAAAACCCACAGAACTCCGGATCCCGCCGATAGCCCTGCCGAACAGCTTTTTCCCGCCTGGGCGCCGGAGGGGTGAACCGCTTCCCTCTATTTTTCATAGCTGACCGCCCTCCTTTCCTGCTCCCGCATTTCGTAAGCTTCCTTGAAGCGCCTGCGCCCATGTACCAGCCGCTGCTTTACGGCCCCCTCGCTGATGCCCAAAAGCTTGGCCACATCCCGCACCGAAAGGTCGTTTAAGTAGTACAGCGTTAAAATCAGCCGGTCGTTTTCTCCCAGGGCCGCCAGGCTTTCCCGCACGTCCAAGGCTGCGTCCCTGTCCTCTTCATAGCCTGTTTCCGGCAAAAGCTCCAGGGAAACAATGCCCCGCTGATCCCGCAGCAGATCATAGCAGCAGTTGATAACCACCCGGGTTATCCATGTTTTAAAATACCGGGGCTGGCGCAAATCCCCTATTTTATAAAAAGCCCTGCACACCGCTTCCTGCACTGCATCCTCCACATCGTCCTCTCTGTGCAGGATTGCCTTCGCTGTGCGGTACATAGCCAGCTCGTTTTCCCGCATCAGGGTTAAAAAGGCGTCCTTGTCCCCGTTCTGCGCCTTTTTCACCATGCGCTCCGACATACTTCCTCACCCCACTCCAATTGCCTGCTTAGGCCCTCTTTTCATCTATTAGACGGGCCTTCGGCCTGTTTGGTTAGGCGCTTTTCAAAAATTTTTTAAAAAAATACAATATGTAGGGCACAGGATTCCCCTGCCCGCCCTCCATTGAAACATGTTTCCCCGGCTTTGTCAAGGGCAGAGCTGGTGCCTCTGGCGGCCCAAGAAGCTTTTACTCCTTGGCAAAGTGCCCAAGGCCCTGCTGCGGACAGCCCGGTTTTTTCTTCCCGGCGCCTTGACAGCACATGGAAATCGTGGTACTATTCAATTGAAAGAAAGTTTTTTACTTTCATATGAAAAGAAAGAAGGCGGCATATGGACTATTTTGGCAGGCTCAGCCCCCGGATGGCGGATTTCCGGGAGGCGCTTTTGGGAACCCAGCCCCAAATCTGCGTAGAGCGGGCTGTACTCACCACCCAGTCTTACCGGGAGCATAGCGACAAGCCCCTTGCCATCAAGCGGGCTTTGATGCTGGAAAACGTTTTGTCCCACATGACCATTTTCATTGAGCCTCAAACCCTGCTGGCGGGAAACCAGGCAAGCACCAACCGCAGCGCCCCTATTTTCCCGGAATATGCCATGCAGTGGGTGATAGATGAGCTGGACTCCTTTGACAAACGGGATGGGGACGTGTTCCGCATCACAGAGGAGAATAAAGAAAAGCTGCGGGAAATTGCCCCTTTCTGGGAGCACAACACCCTGCTGGACAGAGGGCTGGCGGCGTTCCCGCCCCACTCGAAGCTGTATTACGATCTGGGCATTATCAAGTCCGAGGGCAACATCACCAGCGGCGATGCCCACTGCGCGGTAAACTATGGGGGCTTGCTGGGCCTGGGGCTGAAGGATTATGCCCGCCGGGCAAAGGAGAAGCTGGACGCACTGGATTTGACAGATTACAAAAACATACAGAAAAGCTATTTCTACCGGGCCATCCTCATTGTGGCAGAGGCTGTGAAAGCTTTCGCCAAACGGTATGCAGACTTAGCGGCGGAAACTGCCGCCAGAACCCAGGACGAAGCCCGCAAAAAGGAACTTCTGGAAATGAGCCGCATCCTCTATAAGGTGCCTTGGGAGCCGGCGGAAACCTTCCGGGAGGCTGTGCAGAGCCTGTGGCTTGTCCACCTGGTTTTGCAGATAGAGTCAAACGGGCACAGCCTGTCTTACGGCAGGATGGATCAGTATCTGAACCCCTACTATGAGTGGGATTTGGCGGCAGGGAAAATCACAAAGGAGCAGGCGGAAGAGCTGCTGTGCTGCTTGTGGCTGAAAACCTACACCATCAATAAGATCCGCTCCTGGAGCCACACCCAGTTTTCCGCCGGATCGCCCCTGTACCAGAACGTAACGGTAGGCGGCCAGACAGTAGACGGCAAAGACGCCACGAATCCCCTTTCCTGGCTCATCATCCGCACAGTGGCCCGGTGCCACCTTACCCAGCCGAACCTGACCGTCCGCTACCATAAAAACCTCCCCGATGATTTCCTACGGGAGTGCATCCAGGTGGTGCGCTGCGGATTCGGTATGCCTGCCTTTAATAACGATGAAATTATTATCCCCAGCTTTATTGAGAAAGGGGTAAAGCCGGAGGACGCTTACAACTACAGCGCCATTGGCTGCGTGGAAACCGCTGTCCCTGGCAAGTGGGGTTACCGCTGCACAGGCATGAGTTTTTTAAACTTCCCCAAGGCCCTGCTCATTGCCATGAACAATGGGGTTGACCCCGCCTCTGGCACAAAGCTGTGCCAGGGCATAGGCCACTTTAAGGATTTCACTTCGTTTGACCAGGTGCTCCAGTGCTGGGATAAGGTGATACGGGAGATGTGCCGCCAGTGTACCATTATAGATGCTACCTGCGACATGGTTTTAGAGCAGGACACTGCCGACATCCTCTGTTCCGCCCTCACCGACGATTGTATCGAGCGGGGCCTGAACATGAAGGAGGGCGGCGCGGTATACGACTTTATCAGCGACCTGCAGGTGGGCATTGCCAACCTGGCGGACAGCTTAGCCGCCATGAAGAAGGTGGTTTTTGAGGACAAGGCTGTATCTCCGGCAGAGCTTTGGCAGGCCCTTCAGGCTGACTTTGAAGGCCCCCGCTATGAGGAAATCCAGGAGCTTTTGCAGGCTGCCCCCAAGTATGGCAACGATGACGACTATGTAGATATGCTGGTGGTAAACGCCTATAACGTGTATATTGACGAGATGAAAAAGTATCACAACACCCGTTACGGCCGTGGACCCATTGGCGGCGTATACTATGCGGGCACCAGCTCCATCTCTGCCAACGTCCCCCAGGGCGCGGGCACCCTGGCCACCCCGGACGGCCGCAAAAAGGGCGAGCCTTTAGCGGAGGGCTGCTCCCCCAGCCACGCCGCCGACAAAAACGGCCCCACCGCTGTGTTTAAAAGCGTGTCAAAGCTGCCCACAAAGGAAATTACCGGAGGCGTGCTGTTAAATCAGAAGGTTACCCCCCAACTGCTGGAAAAGGAAGAAAGCTGCCAGAAGCTGATGCTCCTGCTGCACACCTTCTTTAACCGCCTCCAGGGCTACCATGTCCAGTTCAACGTGGTAAGCCGGGAAACCCTCCTGGACGCCCAGGCCCATCCGGAAAACCACCGGGATCTCATTGTCCGGGTGGCAGGCTACAGCGCCTTCTTTAACGTCCTCTCCCGGAAAACCCAGGATGACATCATCGCCCGCACAGAGCAGGTGTTCTAGGCGCCCGCTGGCAGGACTCTGTCCCGCACCCTGCCGGGGGCGCTGTCTCGCCTGCCGACTCGGTCGGTTCGCATGCTTGCAAACGCTCGCGCGAAGCGCGAACGTATGGCCACTGGCAGACGCTCACCCCCAAACCCCACAACCCCTTTTATCCAAAAGGGGTTGACCCTAAAACCAATTTTTTACAGGAAGGTATGGAAATAGATGAAGCTGTTGATAGATACCGCGGACATACGGGCCATAGAGCGCCTGTGGAAGATTTACCCCCTAACAGGCGTCACCACCAACCCCACCATTTTGAAAAAATCTGGACAGCCGCCTTTTCAGGTGCTGCGCGACATCCGCGCCCTTATTGGGCAGGCAGCCCAGCTTCACGCCCAGGCTGTGTCCTCCTGCCCGGAAGAGGTGCTGGAGGAAGCCCGGCGCATTGTAAAAGAGCTGGGTTCTAATACCTTTGTGAAGGTGCCCGCTGTACCCTGGGGCTTTCAGGCCATGAAGCTTTTGGCGGCAGAGGGTATCCCCGTTACTGCCACAGCCATATACACTCCCATGCAGGCATATCTGGCGGGCATGTGCGGGGCAAAATATGCCGCGCCCTATGTAAACCGTATCGACAACATGGGCTGTGACGGCATTGGGGCCGCACAGGAAATCCATGATATCTTCGAGAAAAACGGTATTCCCTGCCAGGTGCTTGCCGCCAGCTTTAAAAACTCCCAGCAGGTGCTGGAGCTGTGCAAGCATGGGGTAGGCGCTGCCACCCTTCCCCCAGAGGTGCTGGAAGCCCTTGTGAAAAATCCCGCTATAGACAGCGCTGTGCAGGCCTTTGTGCAGGACTTTGAAGAACTTGCAGGCCCTGGACACACCATGCGGGACTGTTTATAGTTAACGCAGTTCAACTTGAAAACCGGAATGTACCGATTTTCAAGTGCGTTTACTATAAGCCGACTTTGCCGGAAAACACAGACGCAAAAAAGCCGCGCCCCTTTTACAAGAGGCGCGGTTTTTTGGGGCTTATTTATATTTCCGCCGCCACTGGTTCACCACCGCCAGCAGGGCAAATCCCAGCACCAGAGCGCCCAGGACAAAGCAGACGGCCAGGAACAGGGGCGTCCAATGGAGGGTGCCCTGCAAAAGGCCATGGAAGGCTTTAAAGGGCCAGCTTAATACTGTGAACGCAGCGGAAAGCAAACTCCCGCCCAGGTTCAGCAGCGCGCACAGGAGATCCCACATAAAATGGGCGCAGGCACTAATCAGTTCAAAAATCGCGCTTAACATTATAACAGCTCCTTACGGGTAAAATTGGGTTATATGCACTTCGCAAAAGTTTTGGAGGATTCATAAGGTTTTTTCGCCCCTTATGGCGGGGAAATCAGCCCTGCTCTACAATTTTATAATAGGTGCGGGCAGTGCATGCATAGATGATAAAATAGAACAGGGCAAAGATTACCACGCAGCCGATGGTGGAAAACAGGATGAGCTGGTAGTTTACCATGTTCATCAGGGTCATGATCCGCTGGAGCATGGGGAAAGCAAAGACGAGGTGGAGTATGGCGGCAAGCAGGGGCAGGAAGAACACCAGGATAATCTGGCTGTGGATACTGCGCTTCACCTCCTGGCGGCTCATGCCCACCTTCTGCATGATGGAGAAGCGGCGGGCGTCCTCATAGCCCTCGGAAATCTGCTTATAGTAGATGATGAGGGCCGTACCCATGAGGAACAGAAGCCCTAAGAACATCCCCAGGAAGAACAGGCCGCCATACAGGGTGAGGAAATCCTCCCGGGCGTTAAAGGCACTGTCTGTGCGCAGGTATTCAAACGCTACCCCTGCCATGGGAAAATCCTCCTCAATGTGTCTGTCCATGGCATCGGAAAAGGTCTGTAAGGACTCGCTATCCCCGCTCAGGTCAAAATAATAGTACCAATGGGGCACATCCGATTTATAGACACTTATCTGCTCTTGGCTTAACAGGGACAGGAGGGTTTCTTCGTCCGGGAACACGATAGTGTACACCTCGTACACCATGGCGTTCATCTCCCCCTCTGCGGCATAGTCCGTTTCCTTGACGGAAAACTCCTTACCGTCAAAGGAGAGCACTGGGCTGTGGAAGGTGTTCCGGGGGTCGGAGAGCAGCACCTGTCCCGGCTCCAGGGATTCCTGCCGCCCGGAAAAGCGGTTGAACTCCTCCAGGGTGCAGGCCTGGAAAATGGCATAGGTGGTGCTGTAGCTGTCGTCTCCGATGTGGAAGTCTGTGCCTGTGCGGGCTGTGCTCCACATACGCACCTTGTATTCATAAGCATTTTCCTGGGACACTCCCAGCTTTGCGGCCTCCTCCCCCGCCAGCGTGTGCATCGCCTCGATGGCGGCATCGTTTGGGTTGCGCAAGATAAGGGAATACTCCCGGGGATAGCGGCTGCGTATTAAATCTTCAATGCCTGTGTATAGGGAGAAGGTGGTGGACACTGTCACCAACAAACAGGTGGACAAAATGCAGATGGAGGCAAGGCCCGCGGCGTTCTGCTTCATACGGTAGAGCATGCCGGAAACAGCGGTGAAGTGACGGGTTTTGTAATAGAAGCGCTTGTTTTTCTTCAGAAGCTTCAAAAGGGCGGTGATGCCTGTCACAAACAGCAGGTAGGTGCCCAGAATCACCAGGACAACGGCGATGAAGAAGAACATCATGGCTTCAATGGGAGACTGGATGGTAACTGCCAGATAATACCCGGCCCCCAGCAGCAGGACACCCAGCACTGCCAGCAGCCAGTGGGCTTTCGGCTCTTTTTCCCCCACCTCGCCGCCATGGAGCAGCTCAATAGGCTTGCTGAGCCGCACCTGCAAGACATTATACAAAAGAAGCAGGAAGAAAATCGCCAGGAACAAAATGACCGTAGCTGCCAGAGCTTTAGGGGGCACCAGAAAGGCGATGGGCACCGTAAGCCCCAGCACCTTCTGCAAGGCCAGGAACAGCACCTTGGAAAAGAGGATGCCCATTCCCAGGCCCAGCACAAGGGTGGCAAGGGCTGTCAGCAGGGTTTCCGCCAGGATGACCCGGGCAATGTGGCGCTTCTCCATGCCTAAGATGTTATAAATCCCCAGCTCCTTTTTCCGGCGCTTCATGATAAAGCTGTTGGTGTAGAACAGGAAGATCACAGCGAATATGCCGATAACGTACACGCCCAACTCCATCATGGCTGCTACAGAGTTGCCGCCATACATGGCACTTTTGTCAATGCCCCCGCCTAAAGCGCAGAGCATGTAAAACATCATGCAGATACCGGTGGAGGAGAGCAGATAGGGCAGGGTAAGGCGGTAATTCTTCCGCAGGTTGCCCCAGGAAAGCTTCCAATACAGGCCTTTAGCCATGGTATGCGCCCCCTTCCTCCCTGCTGGTGGCAAGGACTGTGAGGGTATCGGAAATTTTCTGGTACATCTGATCCCCGTCCATGTCCCCTCTGTAAATCTGGTGGAACACCTGGCCGTCTTTAATAAACAGCACCCGCCCGGCCCGGCTGGCGGCCTGGATGGAGTGGGTAACCATGAGGATGGTCTGGCCCCGGCTGTTTATGTCCTCGAAAATCTGCAATATCTGCCCGGCAGAGCGGGAGTCCAGCGCCCCGGTGGGTTCATCCGCCAGAATGAGCTGGGGATTTGTGATGATGGCCCGGGCAATGGCGGTGCGCTGCTTCTGCCCGCCGGAAACCTCATAGGGGAATTTCTGCAGGATGTCTACAATCCCCAGCCCCCGGGCAATGGGTTCCAGACGCTTTTGCATCTCGTCAAATTTCTTCCCAGCCAGCACCAGGGGCAAAAAGATGTTGTCCTGGATAGAAAAGGTATCCAGAAGGTTGAAATCCTGGAACACAAAGCCTAAATTATCCCGGCGGAAGGCGGAAATCTCTTTTTCCCCCAAAGTGCAGATATTCCGCATGTTTAAAAAGATTTCCCCGCCCGTGGGCTTATCCAGCCCTGCCAGGATGTTTAAGAGGGTGGTTTTGCCAGAGCCGGATTCACCCATAATAGCGGTGAACTCCCCCTGCTCCACAGTAAAATCCACATCTGCCAAGGCCTGCACCTTGGCCCCGCCCAGGCGGGTGGCGTATATTTTCTTCACATGCTGCACGCTTAACAATGCCATTTCCAATTACTCCTTTTCTATAAGGCCGCCTTTCGCCGCCCTCCTTTTTTCTGCTTCCAGTATACCCGCTAGTTTTTACGAAAACCTTACGGCGGCATTACAAATCGGAAAGACTGTCTTACACTTTTGTAAGGCAGCCTCCGGCGGGAAAGGAAACTTTTTTAAGGAAAAGAAGTTCAAAAGATTGCCTTCGGCAACTTTCTTTTCAATCTTCAAAAACTTTTATCCATCAAAACGGCAGGGAACCGGGCACAGTACGTTTTTATTCCCTGCCGCTTTGTGCGTCTCAAAAGTTTTTGGGTTTCCAAAGGGGATTTTTACAAAAAGCCCCTTTGGCTGACAGAGTCAGAAAAAGCCGGCGCAGCTTAAACGCCGCGCCGGCTTTCGCTTCAATATTCCTGCCTTAGTCCTCGCCGTTTTCAGCCTTTGCGGCCTCAATAGCCTTCTGGGCCACATTAGCGGGGGCTTCCTCATACCGCTCAAACTCAAAGGTAAAGCTGCCCCGGCCCTGGGTACACTGGCGCACAAAGGTGCTGAAATCATGCATCTCCGCCATGGGGGCCTCTGCCTCTACCGTCTGCTTGCCTGCGCCCGCAGGCTCCATGCCCAGCACGCGGCCCCGGCGCTTGTTCACCTCGCCCATGATGTCGCCCATGTTGCCGTCAGGCACAGTGGCCCGCAGGTGCCCGATAGGCTCCAGCAGCACAGGGTTTGCCTGGGGCATGCCGTTCTTATAGGCAATGGTTGCCGCCATCTTAAAGGACATTTCAGAGGAGTCTACCGGATGGTAAGAGCCGTCATACAGGGTGGCAGACAGGCCCACCACAGGGTATCCTGCCAGCGGCCCCTTGAGGATGCACTCCCGCAGGCCCTTTTCCACAGCAGGGAAGAAGCCCTTGGGCACCGACCCGCCTACAACCCGCTCATTAAACTCCAGGCCCTCGCTGTCGCAGGGGGCAAACTCTATCCACACATCGCCAAACTGCCCATGGCCGCCGGTCTGCTTCTTGTGCCGGCCCTGCACCTGCACCTTTTTGCGGATAGTCTCCCTGTAAGGCACCTTGGGATCCTTCAAAGTAATCTCCACGCCGAACTTGGCCTTGAGCTTTGACACAATCACATCCAGGTGCTGCTCGCCCAAGCCGCTCACCACCAGCTCGTGGGTTTCTGTGTTGGACTGGAACCGGATGGTGGGATCTTCCTCTGCCAGCCGCAGCATCCCCTGGGCAATCTTGTCCTCTTCGCCCTTCTTTTTCGGCACAATAGCCATAGACAAGGTGGGAGTGGGATACTCCACGCCTTCCAGGACAACCTTCCGGGCCGGGCTGCACAGGGTGTCCCCTGTGTTGGTGGCGGTAAGCTTGGGGATGGCGCCGATATCGCCTGCGCCGATAAACTTCACATCCTCCTGCTTCTTGCCTGTCATCATCACAGTCTTGCCCACCCGCTCCGTGTTGCCGGTGCGCATGTTCACAAGCTGGGACTCTGTAGAAATCTTGCCGGATATCACTTTTAAATAGGAAAGCTTGCCGATAAAGGGATCTGCCACAGTCTTAAAGACAATAGCCGCCGCAGCGCCCTCGCTGTTGACTGCAAGCTCCACAGGCTCCCCGTCCACGTCTGTGCCGATTTCCCCGGCCTTTTCCTGGGCGGAGGGGGCAAGCCAGGCAAGGCCGTCCATAAACTGCTCCATGCCCCGCATGAGCATGGCGTCCCCGCAGAACACAGGGGTGATGGTGCCGGACTTCACACCCTTGCTAACGCCTACAATCACTTCCTCGGGGGTGAACTCTTCCCCGGCGAAATACTTCTCAAACAGCGCGTCATCTGTCTCCGCCACAGCCTCATAAATGGCGGTGCGCAGGCCTTCCAGCCTGTCTCCCATGTCGGGGATGGCCACCTGCACAGGCTTGCCGTCGGAATAATCGTAAGCCTTATACTCTAGCAAATTCACATAGATGTTGGCCTGGCCATCCTGGATATAGGGCACCACCACCGGGCACACCGAAGGGCCGAACTGGGCCTTTAAATCCTCAAAAACCCGATAGAACCGGGCGCTCTCATCGCACAGACCGTTTACAAAGAAAATTTTCGCCAAATCCCGCTTAGACGCAGCCTCAAAGGCTTTCTCCGTACCCACAGCTACCCCGTCTTTGCCGGAGATAACCACCAGCACTGTGTCGGCGGCCCGCATAGCCTCGCACATGCCGCCCTCAAAGTCGAAAAGCCCGGGGGCGTCCAGCAGGTTTATCTTCTTGTTTTTCCATTCCAGCGGGGCAACCGCCGCGCCGATAGAGGTTTTCCGGCGGATTTCCTCGGGGTCAAAGTCGCAGACCGTGTTGCCGTCCCCCACCTTGCCCCGGCGGTCGGACATCCCGGCAAGATACAGCATGGCTTCCGCCAGGGAGGTTTTGCCTGCCCCGCCGTGGCCCGCAACCGCCAGATTGATAATGTTCTTTTCCTGATATTGGTTCATAAGCGTTTGCCCCTTCCACAGGCTTCATAAGTATTTTGCACAAGCCCCAAAGCCTGCCCTAAAAACCGTTTTCAAGGCAAACCCTGCAAGGCTTTTTCTATTATATAGCATTCTGCCGAAAAACACAAGGACAAATGTGAAAAAATATCTGAATTTTCTGTAAAGCGCCATTCTTTTTTGTGTATTTTGGGGCAGTCCGCCTGTTTGGAGGCTGGTCAAAACAGATGCAGGGCGGCTTCCTTTCCGGAAAACCGCCCTGCAAACCCAGTGCGTATATACCCTCTATTTCACAACTTGATATATTGCAATCGTGTGCAGCACGCTGCCCGCCAGGACGAACAGGTGGAAAACCGAATGGATATAGGGAATTTTCTTCCCCATGCCATAGAGGACAGCTCCCAGGGTGTAGCACAGCCCCCCTGCCAGCAGGCACCAGAAGCCTGCCGGGCCGACGTTCTGGGTGAAGGTTTTCATGGCAAAAACCACCACCCAGCCCATGGCGAGGTAACAAATCATGGAAACGATTTTAAAGCGCTCCACACTGATGGCGTTGAGCACAATGCCCAGCACCGCTGCCGCCCACACCAGGGCAAACATGGCCCATCCCTGAACGCCCCCCAGGCTGACAAGGGTGATGGGGGTATAGGTTCCGGCTATCAGCAGGAAGATCGTGCAGTGGTCTAAAGAACGGAACACCACCTTGGCTTTGTTCAGCCCCAAAGCATGGTATAGGGTGGAGACAGTGTACAGCAGCACCATGGTGGCCCCGTAAATGGAAACGCTGGATACCTTCAAAGGCGTTTTTTCGCAGAACACCAGCAGCAGCACCAGACCCGCCACTGCCAGCAGCGCCGATACCCCATGGGACACAGAGGAGAAAATCTCCTCCCCCAAGGTGTACCGGGGCAGTCCCAGCCGCCTGCGCCTTTCCGCCTGCTGCTCTCTTTTTTGCATCAAATTCATTTTCATTGCCTGCTCCATAGCTTCCGTCCTTTCCGGGGGTTGCTTTCAAAGCAGCCCCTGCGCAGAGATTCGACATTTTTGCGACATCTAGTTTTTAAAACTGCTTATGATGATAGTATACTCCTTATAAAAAGAAAAAATCAACCGCTTTCCGGAAAAAGTTTGTGAATTTTTTAAAAACCTTTTTCCAGTGTTGACTTTTTTGCACTGCTATGCTAATATTTTCTATACCGTCATTCCTGCCCGCTGTCTGCTGTACGTTGCACAGAACCGCGCTGGCATAGCCAAACTGTATTTTGCCCCTCCGTGTCATGGGGTCGGATACCTTGGCTTGCCGCGCTTTTTTTATGGTGCCAGCGGCGCAGAACCGCGGGGCGCTGGGTTTCGCCTGCCAGCTCGCATGCTTGCAGACACTCACCCCGCACCCGCTAAAGAAACTTTTTTTGAAAAAACCATTTTGACACGCTTTCAGCGCACGAGGTACATACGTTATGAAAAGAAAGAAAAAAGGGAACGAACAGAAAAAGTCCACCATCCTGCGGTTTTACCCCTATACCAAGGGATTCCGGCTGCAATTTGTGCTGTCCATGGTGATGGTGGTCATTTCCGTTATCGCAAACTATATGACCCCCCAGGTCATCCGGGTCACTGTGGACTCTGTCATAAACGACAACGCTTTCCAGCTTCCCGGCTTCCTTTCAGGGTGGATAGCGTCCATCGGAGGGGAGGAAGCCCTGCGGGAGCTGCTTCGGGGCAGCATTGCCATATGCGCGGCAGTGTCCCTGGGCTTTGCCGCCATTGCAAGCCTTAGCAGCTATTCTTCCCGCATGAACCTGGCCCGGGCCTGCGAGGGCACTGTAGCCAGAATCCGCGACACCCTGTTTGGGCACATCCAGCGCCTGCCCTATGCCTGGCACAACTCCCACCAGACCGGGGACATTATCCAGCGCTGCACCATGGACGTGGATCTCATCCGCAACTTTGTCAGCGACCAGCTTATGGAGTGCATCCGCATTTTCCTGCTGATTGTAGTCTCCCTGGGGCTTATGTTCGCCATGAACGTGCGGCTGTCCCTGCTGGTCACCGCCTTTATCCCTGTGGTGTTTGTCACCTCTTTCATTTTCTTCGGCATTGTGGGCAAAAAGTTCCAGAAAGCCGATGAAACAGAAGGGGAACTGACCGCCCTGGTGCAGGAAAACCTCACCGGCGTGCGGGTGGTGCGGGCTTTTGGCCGGGAGCGCTTTGAAATCGACCGCTTTAATAAGAAAAACGAAGAATTCACAGGCATGTGGGTGCGCCTGGGCAAGGTGATGGGCATTAACTGGGGCCTGGGAGACTTTTTCGCAGGCTTTCAGGTGTGCGTTATCATTGTGGCAGGGGCTTTCCTGGTGGAGCGGGGGGAGCTTACTGCCGGGGAGTTTTTGGCCTTTGCGGCTTACAACTCCATGCTGGTGTGGCCTGTGCGCAACCTGGGCCGCCTGCTCAGCGAACTGAGCAAAACCACCATCAGCGCCACCCGCCTGTTTGACATCCTGGACGCCAAAGAGGAAGAAAACTGCCCCAGCCCTGTTTCCCCCGCCCTCACCGGAGACATCGTATTTGACCACGTAAGCTTCGGATACACCGGCAGCGCCGGCGTGCTGGAGGACGTAAGCTTCACCGTAAAAGCGGGCAGCACCTTTGGCATCCTGGGGGCCACTGGCAGCGGCAAATCCACCCTGATGTACCTGCTGGACAGGCTCTACGAGCTGCCGGAGGGCCAAGGAAGCATTACCATCGGCGGGGTGGATATCCGTAAAATGGACATTGCCCACCTGCGGAAAAACATCGGCATTGTGCTGCAGGAGCCTTTCCTCTTCTCCAAAACCTTCCGGGAAAGCATTGCCGACGGCGCGGCCCGGGAGGACATTGAGACGGTGCGGCATTATGCCCGCCTGGCTGTTATTGACGACGCCATTGAAAACTTCGCCCAGGGCTACGATACGCCTATTGGCGAGCGGGGCGTGACCATTTCCGGCGGACAGAAGCAGCGGGTAGCCATTGCCCGGATGCTGATGCAGGACACTGCCATTAAAATCTTTGACGATTCCCTCTCTGCTGTGGACATGGAGACAGACGCGAAAATCCGCCATTCCATTAAGGAGAACGTCCACGGCACCACCATCCTTATCGCCCACCGCATCACCACCCTCATGAACGCCGACCAGATTCTGGTGCTGGACAGAGGCAAGGTGGCCCAGATGGGCACACATGAAGAACTTTCCCAGCAGGAGGGCATTTACAAGCGCATTTTCGACATGCAATCGGCAACGTGACGTTGCATCCGAGACGCGGGGGACGTGGATATAATTTTTCGCCGCGGAATGATATTCCGCGCTTACGTAAGCCATCGCGTGCCCAACGTACTCCCGGCAGGCGCAACGCTTGACCTAAGACGCAGGGAACGTGGATAAAGTTTTTCGCCGCGGAATGACATTCCGCGCTTACAAACTACCCCGCGCAACGGACATACGGCTGCCGAATGCACTTTCCAAAAGTGATTTTCGGCTCAAGCCCTTTTTTAAAAGGGCTTGCAGGGGCTTGGGGACAGCGTCCCCAAGGTTTTGCCCTCAGTCGTGCGGAAAGCACGGGAAGGTAAAGGCGACAGCCCGGTGGACTGTCGCCTTGTAGGGAACACCTGGTAAGGGGTTCCCTGTGGAGATTTTTCCCGAGGGGAAAATCTCCGGCCCGGAAAGAGCGCGAGAAAAACACTGCGAGGGGTTTTCTCGCAGGGCGGGGCGAAGCGCCCCCCCCCAGCCCACATCCCCAAAGCAAAACCTGAAAAGGAGACTTACCATATATGGAAAATCAAAACACAGAAAGAAAGGAAAAGTTTTCGTCGCTGAAAACCTGGGCCAAGCTGCTGCCCTTTCTGCGGCCCTACCGGGGGCTGATGGCAGTGGTTATCGCCACTATGCTGGTAAACGCGGCGGTAGACATCTGCTACCCCCTCTTGTCCGGGTATGTGGTAGACCGCTTTGTCACCCCCAGGACTACAGAGGGCATAGCCGGATTTGCGGTTGTATATATGCTGGTGGTGCTGCTGCAGATGGCCTGCACCATCGTATTTGCCCGGTCAGCCCTGAAGGTGGAAATGTACCTGGGCAGGGACTTGAAAAAGACCCTGTTCACCCACCTGCAAACCCTCAGCTTTTCCTATTACAACACCACCCCTGTAGGGGTTATTATGGCCCGGGTGATGAGCGACACCAACCGTATCGGCGGCGTGTTCGCCTGGAGCCTGGTGGACATCTTCTGGAGCCTTGCCTATGTGCTGGGGTGCATGGGGGTTATGCTGTTTATCAACTGGCGGCTGGCCCTGCTGATTATCGTGGTGGTGCCTGCCATCGCCCTTGCCACCCTCTATTTCCAGAAGCGCATTTTAAACCTGAACCGCAAGGTGCGGAAAATCAACGCAGAGATTACCCGCCACTATAACGAAGGCATTTCCGGGGCTAAAACCTCCAAAACCCTGGTGATTGAGGACAAGAACACCGCGGCCTTTCAGGAGGTGACAGGCCGCATGAAGCACACCACCATCCGGGCCGTCATGCTAAACGCTATTTATGTACCCATTATCGGCTTCTTAACAGCCCTTGCTGTGGCCTTTGTCATCACAGGGGGCGGCAGCATGGTGATGTGGGGGAACATCGGCATCGGGGAACTGACCGTATTCGTCAACTTCGCCCTGGTCATTGCCGACCCCGTCCAGACCCTGGCCCGCACTATCTCAAACTTTATCGCCACCCAGGCAAACATCGAGCGCGTCTCCGCCCTTTTGGAGCTGGAGCCGCAAATTCAGGATACCCCGGAGGTAATAGAAAAATACGGCACCTCCTTTGAGCCAAAGCGGGAGAACTGGGAGGAACTCAAGGGCCACATCACCTTTGACGATATCACCTTCCAGTATCCTGACGGCACAGAAAACGTGCTGGAGCATTTCACCCTGGACGTGCCCGCAGGCACTACAGTAGCCATTGTGGGGGAAACAGGGGCGGGAAAATCCACCCTGGTGAACCTTGCCTGCCGCTTCTTCGAGCCAACCGGGGGCCGCATCCTGATAGACGGCCGGGATTACCGGGAACGCAGTATGCTGTGGCTGCACAGCAGCATTGGGTATGTATTGCAGACCCCCCACCTGTTCTCCGGCTCTGTAAAGGAGAACATCCGCTATGGGCGCTTAGACGCCACAGACGAGGAAGTGATGGCTGCGGCAAAGATGGTCAACGCCCACGATTTCATCATGCGCATGGAAAAGGGCTATGACAGCGACGTGGGCGAAGGGGGCGGGCAGCTTTCCACCGGGGAAAAGCAGCTTGTATCCTTTGCCCGGGCAGTGCTGGCAGATCCCCGTATTTTCGTCCTGGACGAGGCCACCGCCTCCATCGACACCAAAACCGAGTCCCTCATCCAGGAGGCCATCTCCACCATGCTTACAGGCCGCACCTCTTTCCTTATCGCTCACCGGCTTTCCACCATCCGCAAGGCAGACTTAATCCTGGTGGTGCGGGGCGGTAAGATTATTGAGCAGGGCACCCATGAGGAGCTGATGGCCCTGGGCGGCTACTATGCGGATCTCTATAACAAGCAGTTTGAAACTGAAACTGCCGAGAGCGTGTTCAGCGCTTAGGGGGCTTTTAGAAAAGAAGCCCAAAACATTGTCTTCGACAAGTTTCTTAAGAACCCCAAAACCTAATTCGCGTTTTAGGCAGGCGGTATGCGCCCGCGCCGGAAACCGCTGCTTGATGATATACGCAAGCCAAGGAGGGAGCACATTATAAATGGAAGCAGGGAGAATGGTTGTAATCACAGGTTCCCCGGGAACAGGGAAAACCACCATAGCGGCTGCTGTTGCAAAAGAGTCTGCTATGGAAAAATCAGTCCATATGCACACAGATGACTTTTATCATTCCCTCAGCAAAGGGGCTGTGCCGCCTCATCTGCCCGGCGCAGGCGAACAAAACCAGATAGTAATAGAGGCCTTTTTAGCGGCTGCAAAACGCTATGTGCGTGGCGGATATGATGTAGTTGTGGATGGCATTATTAGCCCATGGTTTTTAAGGCCATGGCTAAACCTTGCCCAAGAAGGATATGAAATACACTATATTATTTTGAGAGCGTCTAAAGAAGAAACCATGAGACGGGCAGTTGGGCGCACAAAGCTGGATAGGGAAACAAATACCGTCTTGGTAGAAACCATGTGGGAACAGTTTTGCTGTTTGGGAATCTATGAACAAAACGTGATAGACACAACAGAATTCTCTGTTCAGGATACGGTTTCCGCTGTAAAAAAAGTGCTTGCCCATAAAACTGCCCTTCTCTGCGAATAATTTCTCAGGCCAGGCGCCGCAAAGCTTGCTCCCTTCGCACAGAAAAAGGCAGGACAGACCATTTCGGTTTGTCCTGCCTTTCCTTGTGCGTCTGTTTACCGCACGAAATTTGTCCGCTCAAAGGGTTCCCGCTCCGGCAGGCCAAACTGCTCCTTTGCCAAAGCAATGCCCCGCATGAGGAACACCATGTTCCGGGCCAGGGTACGCATACCCTGCAGGCCTTCCTTGTCCTGCTCGGCCTCTCCGGGCATCTGCCCGTGGATGCTGTTCCAATACTGGCCGGAAGCCACAGGCATCCCGGAAATGGTAAAGAACTTGTTCAGCTCGTCAAAGGTGGCGGAAAGGCCGCCTCTGCGGGCCGCAACCACGCTTGCCCCCACCTTCATCGTTTTGTCGAACCGGGTGCTGTAAAACAGCCGTGTGAGGAAGGCCACCAGCGTGGCATTGGCGGAAGCGTAATACACAGGGCTACCCACCACCAGGCCGTCGCAGGCTTCAAACTTCTGGGCTGTCTCGTTCACCAGATCGCTGAACACACATTTTCCCAGTTCCCCGCATTTCCGGCAGCCAATACACCCCCGGATATCCTTGCTGCCCACCTGGAGGATTTCCGTCTCCACACCCTCCTGCTGGAAAATTTTCTCCATCTCGTGCAGGGCGATATAGGTGTTGCCCTGCAAATGGGGGCTGCCGTTAAGCATCAAAACCTTCATACAGTCCACGTTCCTTTCCGTTTTTATGATATCTATAAGTATACCAGCCTGAAAGCCTTTTGAGAAGCCCCTGCGCTATATTTTACAAATACGCCTCTTGACAGGCCTGGCTTCATATGATATATATAATAAATATAGAAACTGCCACCGGGTAGGAATGTGATAGAGCATTCGCTGGCGCATCGTTAGGTCTTGGAAGATGCGCACGCGGGTGCTTTTTTGCTTTGAAAGGAGTATCTGTTCATGGGCGCTTTTAAAAAATCCTTATCATACTTTACGAAAGGGGAGCTTGCCCTCTGGGGCGGATCAGCAGCGCTGGTGCTGGGAGCCTTTTTCTGGTTCGACCGGGAGAATCCCCTTATTCTTGCCGCCTCCCTTCTGGGCACCACCTCCCTGCTGTTCAGCGCTAAGGGGAATCCTTTCGGGCAGGTGCTGATGGTGATGTTCAGCCTGCTGTATGGCTATATCTCCTGGGGCTTTGCCTATTACGGGGAAATGCTCACCTATGTGGGCATGACAGCCCCCATGTCCCTGTACGCCCTGGTTTCCTGGCTGAAAAACCCTTATGGCGGCAGGCGCTCCCAGGTGAAAATCCGCCGGCTTGCCTGCCGGGAAGTCCTGGTGATGGCCCTGCTGACCCTGCTTGTCACCATGGTTTTCTATTTCATCCTGGCATGGTTTTCCACCAGGAACCTGCTGCCCAGCACCCTGTCTGTAGCCACCAGCTTTTTATCTGTATACCTCACTGCCCGCCGCAGCCCCTATTTTGCCCTGTGCTACGCCGCCAATGATTTAGTGCTCGTCCTTTTATGGAGCCTGGCGGCGCTGGAGGACAGAGCCTATCTGTCCACAGCAGCCTGCTTTGCTGTATTTCTCTTAAATGACAGCTACACCTTTGTAAATTGGCGGCGGATGCAGGCCAGGCAGGAGCAGGAGGCGGGAAAATGAAGTGAAAGGCGAAGTTTTCTTGCAAAGCGGGGCAGAGTTTGGTATAATGCCAGAAGGCAAAGATTTTATTGAGAGGAAGGCGGAAGGCTTTATGAAAGCAGCGGAAAAGACCATGGACATGATAACCGGCCTATGCAAGAACCGGGGATTTATCTTCCCCGGCAGCGAGATATACGGCGGCCTTGCCAACACCTGGGATTACGGCCCTTTGGGCACGCGGCTCAAGAACAACGTGAAGGATGCCTGGCGCAAACGTTTTATCCAGGAGCGGGAAAACAGCTTTGAAATCGACGCGGATATCCTCATGCATCCCCGGGTGTGGGAGGCAAGCGGGCACGTGCAGTCCTTCTCTGATCCCCTTTTAGACTGCAAGGAGTGCAAAATGCGCCACCGGGCCGACAATCTTATTGACGATTTCGATCCCGAGGCCCACGCCGACGGCATGACCAAAGAGGAGATGTTCCAGTATATCAAAGACCACAGCATCCCCTGCCCCCATTGCGGCAAGCACAATTTCACAGACATCCGGGAGTTTAACCTGATGTTCCAAACCTTCCGGGGGGTGACAGAGAGCAGCAAAAGCGTTATCTATCTGCGGCCTGAAAACGCCCAGGGCGAATATGTGAACTTTTTAAACGTCCAGCGCACCATGCGTGCAAAGCTCCCCTTCTCCATCGGGCAGATAGGCAAGGCTTTCAGAAACGAGATTACCCCTGGCAACTTCACCTTCCGCACCATTGAGTTCGAGCAGATGGAGTTCCAAACCTTCTGCAAAGAGGGCACAGACGGAGAGCTTTACGAGCATTTCAAGGCATACGGCAAGAAATTCTTTGAAGACTTGGGCCTGCCCGCCGACTGCCTCCGTTTCCATGACCACGAGAAGCTTGCCCACTATGCCAAGGCCGCCTGTGACATTGAGTATCTGTTCCCCTTCGGCTGGGGAGAGATCAACGGCACCCACAACCGCACTGATTTCGATCTTTCCCGCCACCAGGAGTACAGCGGCCAGAAGATGGACTATCTGGATCCGGAGACAAACGAAAAGTTTATCCCCTATATCATTGAATCCACCTATGGCCTGGATCGCACGGTGCTGGCCCTGCTGTGCGAGGCCTACGACGTGGAAATGCTGGACGAGGCGAAAAACGACAGCCGGGTGGTGCTCCATCTCCACCCCGCTATGGCCCCCTACAAGGCCGCTGTGCTGCCCCTTTCCAAAAAGCTCTCCGGCCCGGCCCGGGAAATCTACCAGGAGCTGAGCAAATCCTTTATGGTAGACTTTGATGAAACCGGATCCATCGGCAAGCGCTACCGCCGGGAGGACGAAATCGGTACGCCCCTGTGCATCACCGTGGACTTTGACACCGTAGGCGACAGCGAAAAAGCTGGGGACAACTGCGTTACTGTCCGGGACAGAGACACCATGGAGCAGGAGCGCATTCCTGTATCCGCCCTAAAGGCATATATTGAGGCCCGTATTCAGTTCTAAGGCCTAGGCGTATATACGCCTATACGGCAGGGGAAATGTTAAGAAGGCTTTATGAAGATGTTTTGTGCGGACCTGCAAAACCTTTAAAGCAGCGCATTGCCCTGGGAGGAGATTTGCTGCGATTAAACCGCCAGGAAATACGGGCATATGGTTTTGCGCAGTCCTTTGTATCCTTTAAAATATCATATCGCACGACTGAACAAACCGCCTTTTCGCTGTTGAAAAGGCGGTTTGTCCTATGCCAATACATAGCCAGCCGAAATCGCTGGTATCCAAGGCAGCACCTCCGAATCCGCCCTCAGCAAAAAAGAAGAGCCGGGAAACCCGGCCCTTCCAAGGATTCGCATAGGCGTAAAAAATTGCGGGGCTTTACTTAGCCAACTGCTTCACTGCCACCTCCAGCAGATCCACGCACTGTTCCACTGTGAAGCGGGAGGTGTCCAACACCATGTCATAATTTTGCAGATCATCCCAGCGCTTGTTGGAATAGAAATTGTAATAGTTGGCACGCTGCTTATCCTTCTTGGTGACAAAATCCGGGGCGCGTTTGGCCTCACAGTCCCCCAGCTCCACCGCCCGCCTGACCCGGTAGGCCTTGTCGGCGTGGATAAAAACATTCAGGCAGTTTTCATGTTCCCGAAGGATGTAGTCCGCGCAACGGCCCACCACCACGCAGGGGCCTTCTGCCGCCGCCTTTTTGATGATATCCGACTGAATGATAAACAGTTTGTCATTGATGGGCATCTCATTTACGCCGGGAATTCTGGCCCCAAAGGCATAGCTGCCCATAACCATGGAATACAGCAGGCTACTGGTGGCCTTTTCGTCCGCGTCGGCAAAAACCTCCTCGGAAAGGCCGCTCTGCTTTGCCGCCATGGCAATCAGGGCCTTGTCGTAAAAGGGGATTTCCAGGCGCTTTGCCAGCATCTCTCCCACATCGTGCCCGTCGCTTCCGTATTGGCGCGCAATCGTAATAACCGGTAACATACAATTCCTCCTTATCTGAAAAAGCTTCTAAGCCGCCCACAGCTCCCGGCAGGGCTTCTCTGGCTGCCCTGTACCGATTTCTGTGTTTTTCGCACGAATTATCTGGATTTGTAAGAGAATTTCTATAAATTTCCTCTATATTTATGATACACGCTTTCTGCTGAAAAGTCAAGCCACCCCTTCCGTTTTAGACAGGAATATTTTTTCCGTCAGGCAAAAAATATCCGCCAGCCGAAAGGGAGGCTGGCGGACAAATGGGGTTAGAGCGTGTTCACATAAGTTGAATATGCAGATTTTCGAGGGGATTTTGTGGGATTCAAGGCAGGAACCGCAAGAAAGGCGAACGTTTGAAAAACGTTTTCGCATCTTCGAGGATTCCTAACACAGAAGCCCATGAAATAACCCGAAAAGATGCGTGTGATTGCTTTGTGTGTACACGCTCTAGATTTCTTCCACGTGGATTTCCACCTCATGGCCGCATTCGCAGGAACGGATAATACCGTCAATGATGGCCTGGTTGTAGATAATCTGGCTGGTGGGGATGGGGGCTGTGCCGCCTTCCTTCACCGCGTCTACAAAAGAGCGGCACTTCAGGTAGAAGCAGTCTGTCTTGTCCCCCTTAGGCGCGGGCAGGGGGATAGGGGTGTGGGTGGGAGCGCCGAACTCATCATGGAACAGGGTGACATTGCCGCAGCTTCCATCCCAGGCGCCGCCCCACAGGGACTCGGGATTGGCAGGCTCTACCTTCAGGCCCGCGTCTTTTCCCAGGAAAATGGTGCTGCCGGTGGTGTCCATATGCATGGCCCAGGACATACGGAAGTCCAGGGTGATGCCCCCCTCCAGACGGATAAATGCGCCGCAGAAATCATCTACAGAGAAACGGGCGGCATCTTCAGGCGGGGTATACTTGGGGTTTGTGCCGAAAAAGTCATAGCTGACAGCGGAGACGGTGAGGGGCTTCGGATACCCCAGGGCGTTCAGGCACATGTCCAGGGAATAGCAGCCGATGTCTGCCAAAGCACCTACGCCCGCATAGCGCTTTTCAATGAAGGTGCGGCCAGGAATGCCCCTGCGGCGGCCGCCGCCTGTCTGCACATAATAGACCTGGCCCAGCTTGCCGCTTTGCACCACTTCCTTAATCTTCTGCATCCGCTCGTCATACCGGGGCTGGAAACCAATGGTGAGGATTTTGCCCGTCTTTTTCTCCACCCGGCGCAGCTTCTGGGCATCCTCCAGGGTGACGGTCATGGGCTTTTCCAGCAGTACGTGGCAGCCTGCTTCCAGGGCGGCAATGGCGCACTCTGCGTGGGTGGAATTATATGTACACACGCTTACCGCATCCAGCTTCACCTTTTCCAGCATTTCCTGGGCGCTTTCAAAGGCCTGGGCTTCCGGGAACTCCCAGCGGTCTAAGGCCTCCCGGGCCTTGCCGGGGATAATGTCCGCCCCTGCTACAATCTCCACGTCCTCCATCTTTTTGTAAGCGCGCACGTGGGCATTGGATATGCCGCCGGTTCCGATAATGCCAATCCGAATTTTTTCCATGACATAGCTCCTTTTGTTTTATAGTCGATTAAGCCCCAAACCATGTTTTCGACTTAATCGGATACATGAGTCATGTTGGTTTGCTCGTCGGGGCAAACCAACCAACAGGATATCGGACAGCGATATCCTGTAACTTGAAAAATGCAATTTTTCAAGTTAAGTGACCATACCTGCGGGGCAGCGCCCCTGTTATTGTGGGAAAGTGCCTGCGGCCCTGCGCTATGGGTACAAAGCGCCATAGCCGCTTGCGGCTATTATACCAGCCCCAGCCCCAAAAGTCCACATAGTTTTCTTAGCGGGACAGCCAAAAGAGCAGATCCCGTTTTGGCGATATTGCCGGAAAGTTTTATAGAAAAACCGCCCGGGCATTTCTGCCCAGGCGGCTCTCTGTTTTCCTGTGAAACTAATTGGTACGGCTTCTTATACCTCCGGCGGGGTTTCCTCTGGCTTTGCCGGGGGCGGGGCCACGCTGGTGCGGTAACGCATGAGTATCACTGCCACCTGCGCCCGCAGGGCCTTGGCATTGGGGGAGAGGGTGGTGCTGCCAGTGCCCTGGATCAGCTTTTCTGCGCAGGCCCACTGGAGGGCGCGGTATCCTGCGGGGCTGGTATACTTGGCGTCCACAAAGCGATCCAGGCTGGCGGCCTTGTTGACGTTTACCGCATTGTAGCGGGAATAGTTATAGAAAATGATGGCAAGCTGTTCCCGGGTCAGGGCATCGTTTGGCCCAAAGCGCCCGTTGCCATAGCCCTGTACAATATGCTCGGAATTTGCCCAGCGGATAGCGTCGTAATAATATTCATCCTCGTCCACATCTGTAAAGGGGTTGGTGCTCCACACCTTAGGCTCTCCTTCCATGCGGTAGAGGATGGTCACCATCATGCCCCGGGTTATGTTGCTGGTGGGAGAGAAAAGGGTGTTTGTGGTGCCCTTCATCAGGCCCTCGTTGTACACATATTTTACGGCAGTGACATACCAGGCATACTCGCTTACATCACTGAAGGGGTTTTCATCCTTATCTGAAAGGGAGGTGACAATGAGCTTGCCGGACACATACTTGATGGCGGGGTTGTAGTGATCCATATCCGGCACCATGGCCCCGTCTATCAGGATTTCAAACTCCCCGTCGCTGATGGAATCCGCCACAGTGGCATATTTCATGGTGGGAGGGAATTTCAACTCGTCCCCCTCCGCAAGCCCGGTAACCGTATAGTCCACGTCCAGCACAGGCCGGCTTAAATCCGGCACCGGATCGTCCACTTTGATTTTGCGCTCCATGGCAGTGACAGTGACAATGGCCTTTGTAATGGTAAACTGGCTGGTCCAGCTTCCGGTGAAGTCCCCGTCCGCCTCGGGAATGCTGAGGGTAACAGTATACTTCCCCGGCTCTGTAGGCGGCTCCGCTGTAGGCCCATAGTCTGTGTCACCATCGCCTACATAGGAGTGCTCCAGTTCAGAAGCGTCATACTCGGGCATTTCTGTCCCGGCAGTTCCCTCTGTTTGGGAATACTGGGGCATTCCCGCATATCCCAGCAGGGGCGTGCCGTCATAGGGCGGGGAAACCGGCTCCAGGCCTGTGATGGTAATGCCGGTTTTGTCATCGCTGTACACCTGCAGCGTGAGTGAAAAGTCGTTGAAATTTTCAGACTCAATTAACAGGATGATTTCAGCAACCCTGTTTCTGCCGTCGTGGTTTGCTTCAGAAATTTCCAGCGTGAGTTCATTCTTGGTGATATCAATATTAATCTTACCCTCATCCTGGGGCTTATTGCTCCCGCTGAAAAACGCGTTGGCAAAAACTTCAACTATTTGAATGGCGGGGGTTATTGTGCCATACTCCTGTCCGGAGGGCAGGGTGGGCAGCAGCTCTTCCAGGGCATATTCATATGTGTGGGCACGCCTGTTGCGCACTGTAAGCGTAGGACTGGCGCTGGAAACAGGGGCGGAAGCCTGTATAATTTCTGCTTCGATCTCCGTTTTGTGTCCTGCCTTAAGCTTATAGTTTGCGGACTTCTCTCCGCTGATAGAAACGTTATAAGCCTGAAGCATTTGGGAACCTACCTTGGCGGAGTCAAAGCGGAAAGGGTTTGCCTCAAAGGAAACTATACCATAATCCTTCGGACAAATACCGCTCGTCTGTAAATCAAAGGGGTAATCCCCTTCTTCAGGTTTATACGCGGACGTGCCGTCATAAGGCTTTTTAATGCCAGTGCGCAGCGTGGGGGTAAGTTCTTTCTGCTCAATGGCAAAAACAAGCTCAGCTTTATGCTCCCCACTTGTCAAACGGCTTTCAAGGGTGGAACTGGCGTCAGGCGCTGGATCCGGATCCGGTGCCGTCACCCTGACAGTTACGCGCAGGGTATAACTTCCCACATCCGTGGGCGCAGACACAGACGTGGCGCTTGACCCCGGATTTCTGCCGACATACCACTTTTTATCTATATCAACATGAATCTCCTCGTCTGTAGGAGCGGCAAAATCCCCTTCTGCCGTCTTAAAAATCAGGTTTTCCTGCTGCACGTCAACAGGTTCTGCTGAGTATATCTTGTGGCCCATGTCTGCCTTGTAGGAAAGTGTAAAATCTACTCCTGTAATTTTCACTATTTTTTCCTTGGGCAGAGGAGTAGTCGGATCGGCACCATCCGCCGCGAAAGCCCCTATGGGGCACAGGGACAGGCACAGGGCCAGCGCGGTGATGATACTGAGCAATCGTTTTTTCATAGCGCATCCTCCTGAAGCAATTCATTTTGCCCCCGTTCAGATGAGGGAACAGGCTTTTGCAGCCACGGGGGGGATTTTCATTGAACTAATTATACACCCTCCCAGTGGAAAAGTCTACCGGAAGGGTGTAAGAAAAGGCTGGAAAATCCTGCCTATTCCTCCTGGGCGGGAGGTTCTTCCCGGGGCGGGGGAAGGCACCGGGAAAACCGCATCACAGATCCGCTATAGGGCAGCACCACCTGCACCGTACCCAGATGGTTTCCCAGCACAGGAACCGCCCCTGTGAAATCCAGCCCCAGGCCTTTAATGCTCTGGGGCCTGCCGCTGCGGTTTGCCACCAGCAGTAGGCTTTCCCGGGTGGTTTCTGTGAAAATATACCGCTCGAAAACCAGCAGGTTGTTCTCGGCCCGAAGGGTGCGGTAAGCCCCCTGGGCCAGGATGTCCTTGTGGGCCAGACGCATACGGCCCAGGCCCTTATACCATTCTATCAGGTCTTTGTCCTCCCTGCCCCAGGGGAAGCACGCGCGGCAGAAGGGATCCCGATATCCTTCTGCGCCGGCCTCGTCCCCGTAATAGATGCAGGGCACCCCAGGCAGCAGGTACTGTATCAGGGAGGCAAGCCGCAGCCGCTGGAGGGCCAGGGTGCGCTGTTCCTCTGTCAAGCGCTGGGCTGCCTGCCACTCCCGTCCCCGGCCCCCGGCAGGCTCGCCCCCCAGCATGGTGAGGATTCGCTCGGTGTCGTGGGTGCCCAGATGGTTCATCAGCAGGTGCAGGCACTGGGGCGGGTAATTCTCCACAATATTCTCTACAATCTCTTTAAATTCCCGGGGATCCGCTCCCAGCATGAAGCCCAGAACCGCGTCCCGGAAGGGGTAGTTCATCACTGTGTCAAGCTGCCCCCCTAAAAGATACCGTCTGCGCACGCCATAGGCAGATTTATTGGAAGCGTCCTCCCACACCTCCCCCAGCACCAAGGCATCCTCTTTTTCCTCTTTGGCCGCGGCGGCGAGCCTGTCTAAAAACAGGTCGGGCAGTTCGTCGGCTACGTCCAACCGCCAGCCCGAAGCCCCGGCCCGAAGCCACTTGGGCACAATGCCGCCAGGGCCGTTGATATAGGCGTTAAAGCTTTCGTTTGTCTCCTGCACATTTGGCAGGGTGTTGAAGTTCCACCAGCAGTCGTAACCGTCGGGCCATTTGTAGAAGGAATACCAGGGGGCATAGGGGGAATCCTGGGACTGGTACGCACCCTCTGTTCCATAGCGGCCGGACTTGTTAAAATACAGGCTGTCGCTGCCTGTATGGCTGAACACCCCGTCCAGAATAATCCGAATGCCCTGCTCTTTAGCCCTTTGGCACAGCTCTTTAAAATCCTCCTCTGTTCCCAGGAGGGGATCGATTTTCGAGTAATCCGCCGTATCGTACCGGTGGTTGGAGTGGGACTCGAAAATGGGGTTCAGATACAGGCAGGTGACGCCCAACTCTTTTAAGTAGGGCAGGGCGTCCTGTATGCCCCGCAAATCCCCGCCGAAAAAGTCGGAATTGGTAACCTCCCCCTGCTCGTTGGGCCGCCATTCCGGCTGCTCGTGCCAGTCCATATGGAAGCTGCGGCCATAGGGGATTTCCCCCTTGGAGCTGCCAGAGCGGGCAAAGCGGTCGGGGAGAATCTGGTACATAATCCCCCCCAAAAGCCAGGAGGGCGTGGTGAAGCGGCGGTCGTATACCGTCATCTGCCACTGGTTAGTGCCGCCGAACACCCCTGTGCCGCCCTCCCCCCGGTAGATGGTCAGGATGCCCCGGCAGGTATGGATTTCAAAGTGGTAAAAGTACAGCCCCGGCTTTTCAGGGGTAAACTCGCACTCCCACCACTCCCGGTTTTCGCCGTTCATCCCGCACCAGAACATGTCCCAAACCAGGGCTTCCCCTCCTTCTGGCTGTATAACCAGGTGGGCCGAGGTGCAGCTTAAGGGACGATCCAGGGTAATGCGGAAATGCACCCCCTGCCCGTCGGCTACGGCCCCTGTAGGATTGCGGTATTTACGGCTTCTGGAATTGAACATGCTTGTTATCTCTCCTTTAAGGCTTTGGGGGCGTTGCCCCCAAACCCCCACAACCCCTTTTGAAAAAGGGGTTGATCCTAAAACTAAGATACCTTATTGTCTTGTGGAAAGCAGGCCCTTCTCTATATATAGACAGTATATGCTTCCCTAAAGCAGGTCAGCCCCGCCCAAAGTGAAGGTTTTGGGGGTTCTTAGGGGGAGTTTTCCTTAAAAACTCCCCCTAAGCCGCCGGAGGCAGGGGCAGCAACCAGGTTACTGGAAGTACCGCACGCCGGACTCGAAGAGAAGCTGATCCTTTTTGCCCGGCACATTTTTGTAGAGGTTCTTCCCCTTGCGCTCGGAGTGGCCCATTTTGCCGAATATCCTGCCGTCAGGGCTGGTGATGCCCTCAATGGCGCACACTGAGCCGTTGGGGTTCCAGCGGATGTCCCCGCTGGGCGCGCCTCCCGCGTCTACATACTGGGTGGCAATCTGCCCGTTTGCAATCAGGGCCTTCAGGGCCTTTTCGTCCGCCACAAACCGCCCCTCCCCATGGGACACAGGAATGGCGTATACGTCCCCTGGTGTTGCCCCTGCAAGCCAGGGGGATTTCACACTTGTCACCCGGGTGTATATCATGCGGGACACATGGCGGCCCAGGGTGTTGAAGGTCAGGGTGGGATCGTCCTCTTTAGGCTCGGTAATCTTTCCATAGGGTACAAGCCCCAGCTTGATTAAGGCCTGGAAGCCGTTGCAGATGCCCAGCATCAGGCCGTCCCGCTTCTCCAGAAGGTCTGTGACAGCCTGGGCAATGCGGGGGTTGCGGAAGGTGGTGGCAATAAACTTGCCGGAGCCTTCCGGCTCGTCGCCGCCGGAGAAGCCTCCGGGCAGCATGACAATCTGGGCCTCGTTTACAGCCTTTTCCATGCGGGCAATGGTTTCCTCAATGTCCTGGGGGGAAAGGTTTTTCACCACCAGGATATCTGTCTCAGCCCCTGCCTTCTGGAAGGCCCGGGCCGTATCTATCTCACAGTTTGTGCCGGGGAACACCGGGATAAACACCCGGGGCTTGGCTGTTTTAATAGCAGGCCCCCGCTTTTTCTCCCGGCTTTCATACAGGGGCACGTTCGCTGCCACAGGCACTTCTTCCGCAAGGTTTGGGAACACCTTTTCCAGTGTGCCGTTCCAAATGGCGGCAAGCTCCTCCATGGACATTTTCCCGCCGTCCAGCTCCACGCAGCCTTTGCCAGTGGTGCTGCCCAGCAGGATGCCGTCCTTTACCTCTGCCTCGCTGGAAAGGGCTGCAACCAACGCGCCGGCCTTGGGGGCATAGAGGGTTTCCCGGCTTAATCCAGCCGCAAACTTGAAGCCCAGGCCGCTGCCAAAGCACATGCGCATACAGCAGGCGGCCGCGCCTCCTTCCCGCACCACGCCGCAGGCGGTGATGTCTCCGCAGTCCATGTGCTGCAGCACGCAGGTGTAATATGCCTTCAGCTTTTCCCAGTCCGGCATGCCGTCCTTGTCCTCGGGCAGGGGCAGCAGCACCAGCCTTGTTCCCGGCTCCTGCACGCAGGCAGACAGGGTTCTGCTGGCCTTTGTCATGGAAAGAGCAAAGCTTACCAGGGTGGGGGGCACGTCCAGGCTTTCAAAGGAGCCAGACATGCTGTCCTTGCCGCCAATGGCAGGCAGGCCCATATGAAGCTGGGCGGAAAGCGCCCCTAAAAGCGCTGCGGCAGGCAGGCCCCACCGCTTGGGATCCTCGTGGAGGCGGGGGAAATATTCCTGGAAGGTGAGCCTGGCTTTTAAGGGATCGGCCCCTACAGCGCACAGCTTAGAAAGGCTTTCCACCACTGCGTAGGCCGCGCCCATATAGGGCGACCACTTGGCAATGCCGGGGATGTACCCATAGGCCATAGCGGTGCAGTCGTCCGTCTCCCCTTCTAAAAGGGGCACCTTTGCCACCATGGCTTCCTCCGGGGTAAGCTGTTTTTCCCCGGCAAAGGGCATCAGCACCGTACCCGCACCGATGGAAGCGTCGAACCGCTCAGAAAGACCCTTCTGCCCGCATACCTCCAGCCGGGCCATGTTGGTTTTCAATGCTTCCAGGCCCTCTTTGCCCTCTAAGGCTGCCGGGACTGCTTCCCGGTAGCAGGGGCCTTGGGGAGCGGAGATTGCCGCCTTTGCCCGCTGGGTGACGCCGTTTGTGTCCAGGAAGGCCCGGGAAAGGTCTACAATGCCATCCCCCTGCCAGGCCATTTTCAGCCTGGGGGACTCTGTCACCGCTGCCACAGGGGTGGCCTCCAGGTTCTCCTCATGGGCCAGGGCCTGGAACTTCTCCACGTCCTCCGGGGACAGCACCACAGCCATGCGCTCCTGGGATTCAGAGATGGCAAGCTCTGTGCCGTCCAAGCCCTCATATTTTTTTGTCACCTTGTCTAAATCTATCTCCAGCCCCGGGGCCAGTTCCCCAATGGCCACGCACACGCCTCCCGCGCCAAAGTCGTTGCAGCGCTTGATAAGCCGGGCGCAGTCTTTATTCCTAAAAAGCCGCTGGAGCTTCCGCTCTGTAGGCGGGTTGCCCTTCTGCACCTCGGCCCCGCACACCTCCACAGACTTTTCTGTGTGGGCCTTGCTGGAGCCTGTGGCCCCGCCAATGCCGTCCCGGCCTGTGGCCCCGCCCAAGAGGACGATTACATCCCCGGGGGCAGGCTCTTCCCGGCGCACGTTCTCCTTGGGGGAGGCCCCCACCACCGCGCCGATTTCCAGCCGCTTTGCCACATAGCCTGGGTCATACAGCTCTGTCACCTGGCCGGTGGCAAGGCCAATCTGGTTGCCGTAGGAGGAATATCCCGCCGCGGCCCCGGTGGTAATTTTCCGGCTGGGCAGTTTGCCGGGCAGGGTTTCAGAGAAGGGCAGGGTGGGATCCCCAGAGCCTGTCACCCGCATGGCCTGGTATACATAGGCCCGGCCTGACAAGGGATCCCGGATGGCGCCGCCCAGGCAGGTGGCGGCCCCGCCGAAAGGCTCTATCTCTGTGGGGTGGTTGTGGGTTTCATTTTTAAACTGGATAAGCCAGGTTTCCACCCGCTCCCCGTTTTTATCTTTGATTTTCACAGGGGCCTCGATGGAGCAGGCGTTTATCTCGTCGCTTACGTCCAAATCAGGCACAAGGCCCTGCTTTCTTAGGTATTTGCCGCCAATGGTGCCCATGTCCATCAGGGAAACGGGCCGCTCTGTTTCGCCGTACAGTTCCCTGCGCACCTCCAGGTATTCCCGCAGGGCTTTTTCCACTGCTTCCTTTAAGGGGCCTTCCTCCACCTGCACCTCCTCCAGGCGGGTGAGGAAGGTGGTGTGGCGGCAGTGGTCGCTCCAATAGGTGTCGATTACCCGCAGCTCCGTAACTGTGGGATCCCTGTGCTCCTCGTTCCGGAAATAGTCCCGGCAGAAGGCAAGATCCTCCAGGGTCATGGCAAAGCCCATGGAGCCGAAATATTTTTCCAGTTCCGCCTCATCCCATTGGGTGAAGCCCTCCACCCGGGCTACCTTCCCAGGCATGTCCGCTTTCAGATCCAGGGAATCCGGCTTTTCAAAGGAAGCCTCCCTGGCTTCCACAGGGTTTATAAGATAGGCTTTGATTTTCGAGAACCCCGCGTCGTCCACTTCCCCCTTCACGCCAATCACCTTGGCGGAAAGCACTTGGGGCCGCTCCCCCTGGGTGAGAAGCTGCACGCACTGGGCAGCGCTGTCCGCCCGCTGGTCATACTGCCCGGGCAGGTATTCCATGGCAAACACCCGGTATTCTGAAGGCAGGGTGAAGCTCTCGGGATACACGTTATCCATGGGCGGCTCGGACAGGACTGTGCGGGCAGCGGCGGAAAACTCCTCCGGGCTGAGGCCCGACACGTCATACCGGTTGAGAATGCGCACCTCCTCAAGGCCTGTAAGCCCCAGGTTGCGCCGCAGGTCGGCAAACAGCCCCTGGGCCTCTACGTCAAAACCCTTGCGTTTTTCTACGAATACTCTTGTTACCATACTGGCACTCCCTTTTTCTATAGATAATGGCGTTTATGGGTTTGCTTCCGGGATTCGGGCAGGCGGGCCTATCCGCACAAAGGAACAGCTCTTGTGAGGGGGCAGGCCTTTGCCTTTCCCATTTTATCACAAGAGCCGTCATTTATAAAGCGGTTTTACAGTTTTTTTGGAAAAATCCCCTGCCTCACTTCCGGGTGCGCGGCCCCATGTCCCCAATGGACACAGCCACTGTATGCTTGATAGGCTTCCACTCTATGTTCCCGCACACAGCCAGCACCATGGCAAGGCCGAAGGTAAAGACAAAAATGGGATAGGTAAAAGCATACCGTATCTTTTTCCCCCTGGAGCAGTAAATGTTCCGCCACTCCGTAATCAAGGGCAAAAGGCCCATGACAAACATTAACAGATAAGAATTTATCAGGGCGCTAAGCACAGACTGGAAGAAAACCCCCATCTCCTCCCTGGCCCCCAGCATCCCCAACACGAACATCCCTGTGTTCACCGCAAAGCTGCATACGGTGAGCACGCAGGCCGGGATGGTGGTCATCAAGGTGTCATAGCAGGCAAAGCTGCCGGTGCTTACCAGGGTGCGCAGCAGGCTGCCGCCATGCTTTGCCACTACCTGGAGGTAACCCTTCACCCAGCGGGAACGCTGGATAATGGACTGCCTGAAGCTGCGGGGCTGCTCGTCATACAATATGGCACTAGGGCAGTACCGTATCTTTTCCCCTCTGGCAATCAGGTCGGCTGTAAACTCCAAATCTTCTGTCAGCAGGAAATACTCCCAGCCCCCTGTCTTTTCCAGCAGCCGGGGGTCAAAGAGGAATCCTGTGCCGGATACGGCACAGGACACCCCCAGGATATCCCGGGGGCGGTTCATGTACTCCGATTCCCGCAAAAACCACAAGCCATAGCCGGCTGTTATCCAGTTGTCCCCGAAATTCTTGGTGTTCCGGTAGCTGGTGACTGCCCTGGCCCCGTCTGCAAACACCTTGTTCATTTCTTCTATGTAATGGGGATCCAGCAGGTTGTCCGCATCGAACACAAAGAAGCCGTCAAACTTTTCCAGGCCCCGCTCCTCGTGTATCTTTCCCAGAAGGAAGCGCAGGGCATAGCCCTTTCCCACCTGAAGCTTATTCTGCCGTTCATACACCATGGCCCCATGGGCGCGGGCTATCCGGGCTGTATCGTCAGTGCAGTTGTCCGCCGCCACAAAAACCTCCACCAGCTCCCCGGGATAAGTCTGCCCGGCAATGCTGTCCAGAAGCTGGCCTATCACAGCGCTTTCATTCCGGGCACAGATCAGCACGCCATAGCGGCACAGCCTTCCGGCCTCCTTCTCTGTCCCCACCCTGCGCCTGCGGATAATCCGAACCGCGCAGTAAACCGCCTGGTAACAGCAGCAGGCCACAAACAGGGCCGCCACCACGAAGTTGATAACAGAAAGAGTTTTCATATTCCTTCGCTCCTCTCAGAGTCTTTTCCAAATATATCATAACAGGAATGGCTGGAAAATTCCGTTTTTCAGCCGGGTTGTTTTCACAAAGCAGAGGAAAGGGCTGCCGGAAGCTGTCCAGAGGACATGCTCTGCCGGACAGACCTCGCAACTGTATTTAGTCTATGATATTATAATATTGTGAACAAATTAAGACGGACGCAACGAATTTCTTACGAATTTATTAACAAGCTGCCTTTTCCCCTCCATTTGAACCGCCATGGGATGCCAAAACCGCACAGCAAGCCATGAAAAACAGGCTTTTCCGCCTTACGCACGTTCTTAGAACCCGCCTGTCCCAGAGGCTGTTTGAAAGAGAAGAAAGCGCCGGAGTTTACGCGAAGTCTTTTTGCTCCTTCCGGGATTGCCCAGGAACCGCTTGCCCATAGGTAAAGGGGAGCGCTTCTTTAGAATTATAAAACAGGCTCCAGACTTTTTTTCAAAAAGCTCTTGCTTTTTCCTGTCTTATCGTGTAAAATAGTAAAGCAGTTTGATTTTGTTCCCGGGCGCTTAGCTCAGCTGGCTAGAGCACCTGCTTGACGTGCAGGGGGTCAGCGGTTCAAGTCCGTTAGCGCCCACCATAAAATCCCGCTTAAACACTAGGTTTGAGCGGGGTTTTGTTATGCTTGGGTTTCGTTCGCAGCCTTACTCATTCTTCCATCCACATTTTCCGTCAAAACCCAGCACAATCTCTTGTTTTTAGGTAACAAATTACTTTTTTTGCAAAAAGAGATGTGTGCCTCATGGCGGTTTACCTCCTATATTGGTAATATTTTCCTATAATATTTTTTATAGGAGGTTTACCCTATGCGTAAGTACGATGATCTGCTGCTGGCTTATCTGCCCGACCATGCCCGGAAGGTGCGGAAACTGGAGAACCTGACCCAAGAGAAAATGGCGGAAAGGATGCATATGGCCCGGCGCTCTTACAGCGCCCTGGAACGGGGCGAAAATGGTTTTTCTGCCACCTCGCTGCTGATGCTCCTGTCCATGCTGCCAGATGATGAATCTGTCCGCGCACTTATCAAAGGCTTTATAGAGCAGGTGCAGGCGGCTGAAAACGCGGAGGACGCCGAGCCGCACCCCTAATGGCCCTGCTGCCATAGAGCCTTTTGTCCCAAACACCGGGACATACTAAATTTAAAAATCCCGCCCCTGCGCTTTTGCAGGCGGCGGGATTTTCCCTTTTCGTTTCAAAACAGTCTGGGAAGCTTTACTTCTCCGGCTCTACCAGGTGGCAGGCTACGAAATGCCCGGGCACAATCTCCTGCAGCACAGGCTTAGATTCCCGGCACTTGTCGCAGGCCCGGGGGCAGCGCCCGGCAAAGTTGCAGCCCTTCGGGGTGTTGATGGGGCTGGGCACGTCGCCTGAAATGATAATCCGCTGCTTCTGCGCCTCTGCACTGGGGTCTGGAATGGGAACAGCGGACAGCAGGGCCTGGGAGTAAGGATGCAGGGTATTCTGGTACAGCTCGTCAGAGCTTGCCAGCTCCACCACATTGCCCAGATACATCACAGCGATACGGTCGCTGATATACTTCACAATGTTCAGATCGTGGGCAATGAACAGGTAAGTCAGCCCCAGCTTCTCCTGCAAATCATGGAGCAGATTGATAACCTGGGACTGGATGGACACGTCCAGGGCGGAAATCGGCTCGTCACAGACGATAAACTCCGGCTCAATAGCCAATGCCCTGGCAATGCCGATGCGCTGGCGCTGGCCTCCGGAAAACTCATGGGGGAAGCGGTTGGCGTGCTCCCGGTTCAGGCCCACCATTTCCAGCAGCTCATACACCCGCTCCTTGCGGCGCTTTTCATCATACATTTTGTGGATAACCATGCCTTCCTCAATGATGGAGGACACGGTCATGCGGGGATCCAGGGATGCATACGGATCCTGGAAGATAATCTGGGCCTTTTTGGCATAGCGGAACCGGTTTGCCCCTTTAGAAAGGTTTAAAACCTCTCCTTTATAGGAAAGCTTGCCGGAGGTGGGGCTGTAAATACCCATAGCCACCCGGCCCAGGGTGGACTTGCCGCAGCCGGACTCTCCCACCAGGCCCATAGTCTCCCCTTTGTGGATATCAAAGGTTACGTGATCCACAGCTTTCAGGGTGCCGCCGGAAACCTTGAAATATTTGCAAATGTCCTCCAGAGAAAGAAGCACTTCCTTTTTGTTCTCAGACATCCTTTTCACCTCTTTCTTCCGCGCTGGGGCAGTCGGGGTGCAGCAGCCAGCAAGAGGCCGTATGGCCCTCGCCTATGGTAAACTCCGGGGGCTGCTCCTCCCGGCAGATATGCATGCAGTGGGTACACCTGGCCCCAAAGGCGCAGCCCTTGGGCGGGTCAAGCAGGTCGGGGGGAGAGCCGGCAATGGACACCAGCCGGTCTTTCTTGTCCGCATCCACAGAGGGCAGGCTCTTTAAAAGCGCCTGGGTGTAAGGGTGTGCGTTGCGGTAGAAAATGTCCTCGCAGGTGCCGGTTTCCACAATCTTCCCGGCATACATTACTGCCACCCGGTCTGCCATGCTGGCCACTACGCCCAGGTCATGGGTGATTAAGATGATGGCTGTGTTCACCTGCTCTTTGATTTCCGCCAGCAGATCCATAATCTGGGCCTGGATGGTTACGTCCAGGGCCGTGGTTGGTTCGTCGGCAATGAGTACCTTGGGGTTGCAGGACAGGGCCATAGCGATCATGGCCCGCTGGCGCATACCGCCGGAAAACTCGTGGGGATACTGCTGGGCGCGCTCCTCGGGATTAGGGATGTTCACCTGGGAAAGGCACTTGATGGCCTCGGCCTTGGCAGCCTCCCGGTTCATATGGGTGTGGTGGACAATGGCCTCCACAATCTGCTTGCCCACCCTTTTGGTGGGGTTCAGGCAGGTCATGGGATCCTGGAAAATCATGGAAACTTCCTTGCCCCGCAGCTTCTGCATCTCTTTTTCAGAGGCGTTTACAATGTCCACATCCCCCAGGGTTACCGCCCCTTCGGGAATGCGGGCGGGAGGCATGGGGTTCAGCTTCATAATGGTCTGGGCTGTCACGCTTTTCCCACAGCCAGACTCTCCCACAATCGCCAGTACCTCGCCCTGGTGCAGGTCAAAGGTGACGCCCCGTACAGCCTGCACCTCCCCAGCGTAGGTGTCAAAGGACACATGGAGGTTATCCACGCTGAGGACTTTATTGTTCATATCTTTAGCCATATTCGATTCAATCCTTTCTCCCAGCGGGTCAGCGTCTCAGGCGGGGGTCAAAGGCGTCCCGCAGGCCGTCGCCCAGCAGGTTAAACGAAAGCATGGTCAGGCTGATGGCAATGGCAGGAATCCACAGCTTGCTGGGATACACCTGGAACACCGACGCACCTTCCTGGGCCAGCACGCCCCAGGAAGGCTGGGGCACCGGCACGCCTAAGCCGATGTAGGAAAGGAAAGCCTCTGTAAAGATGGCGCTGGGCACTGCCAGGGTGACGTTGATGATAATGACGGAAAGTGCGTTAGGCAGCAAGTGCTTGGCGATAATCCGGGATGCCTTGGCGCCCATGGCCTCTGCGGCCACCACGAATTCCTGGTTTTTCAGGCTCAAAGCCTGGCCGCGCACCAGGCGGGCCATGCCCGTCCAGCCCACAGTGGCATAAGCCACCACCATGCTGAAGGTGCCCTTGGGCAGCACCATCATCAAAAGCAGCACCACAATCAGATAGGGGATGCCGTTTACAATCTCCACAATGCGCATCATCACGTTGTCAACAACCCCGCCAAAATAGCCGGAAACGCCGCCGTAAATCATGCCGATAATCAGGTTTACAAACACTGCGGCAAAGGCAATCATCAAGGACACCCGGCCCCCTTCAAAGGTGCGGGTCCACATGTCGCGGCCCAGCTTGTCGGTGCCGAAAATATGCACAGCGTTCTGCCCCTCAAAGCGCTCGTCCACGCAGGCAGAGAACAGGCCCTGGTTGGTTTCCGCCAAATGCTGCTCCCGGCTGGAGAACGGGGAAAAGAAGGGCAGCAGGATACAGGACAGCAGCAAAATGATAATAAACACCAGGCACACCAGCGCCACCCTGTTTTTCACCAGGCGGCCCATGGCGTCCCGCCAGTAGGTCAGGCTTGGGCGGGAAATGCCTTCCCGGTTCTCCGGGTCTGCACCCACCCAGCCAAAACGGCTCTTGTCAATTTTTTCCATCTGCTCAGCCCTCCTCCAGCTTCACTCTCGGGTCGATAAAGCCATATGTCAAGTCCACCACAAGGTTTGCCAGAATCAGGAAAGCCCCGTAGAAAATGGTGGTACCGGAAATCATGGTGTAGTCCAGCACCTGGATGCTCTCCACAAAATAGCGTCCCAGGCCCGGCACAGCGAACACACTTTCCACCACGAAAGCGCCTGTCAGCACGCTGGCGGTGATTGGCCCCAGCACTGTAACCACAGGCATAATGGCGTTGCGGATGGCATGCTTCCAGATAATGGCCCCCTGGGAGAGGCCCTTTGCCTTGGCTGTCTTAATGTAGTCCTGGCCCAAAACATCCAGCATACTGGTGCGCATCAGACGGGAAATCTGTGCCAGGGAACCAAAGGCCAGGGCAAACACCGGCAGGATTTTCGAGTTGAAAGCGTCCCAGCCTGTAACGGCGAAAATGCGCACAGGCTTTGTCTGCAGGAAGAGCTGCAGGCCCAAAAAGTATTGCAGCACAGCCGCCACAATAAAGCTGGGCACAGAAACGCCTATCAGCGCAATAAGCATACAGATGGTGTCTGTGGGTCTGCCCCGCTTGATGGCGGCAATGGTGCCCAGCAGCACACCCAGCACAAAGGCAATCAGAACGGCGCGGATGCCCAGGTCAAAGGAACAGACAAAGGATTCTCCGATGATGGTGGTTACAGGGCGGTCGTTGTTCAGAGAAAGCCCCAGATCCCCGTGCAGGCAATTGCCAAGGTATATGATATACTGGGTAGCCACAGGCTTGTCCAGGCCATACTTGGCGTTAAGGGCTTCCATGGTCTTTTCCGGAAGCTGCTTGTCGCCTGTAAACGGGTCGCCGGGCAGCAGGCGCATCATGAAGAACGTCAGCGTAACCAGCACAAACAGCGTTACAATGGTATAGCCTACCCGCTTCAGTATATACTTAGCCATAGGGCAATTTCCCCCTTTCCTCTTTTTTAGTTGATTTTTCGTGCTCCCTGCCAAACAGGCAGGCTATATAAAAAGGGCCAAAGGGGGGACTTTCCATCTGCCGCCTTTGGCACAATTGAACGTTCCATATAATCCGCGCAGTGCCCATACCCTTTCCATTCAGCTTTTCTTGCTTTAGAAAAGCTGCCGGGAAAACCGGTACCGGTTTCGCGCTTCTTTCATCTGTCCATCCCTTATTATACTGCCTTTGGAACGGGTTTTCAACAGGAAATTTTTCTGCTTTACAACTTTTTCACGATAAACCACATAAATACCGCAGGGCGAGAGCACCTATAGTTCAGATGCCCTCGCTGTGCTTCCGGTATTTATTTACAGCTTGCCGCTGCTTCTTACTTCATCTTCACGAACACCACGTTGATGTCCTGATAGGTGGAGCGGTGGATACCACTCTCTACGCGGTCAGGGTTAATGGCGTAGGAAGAACCTCTCCAATAAGAGTGGGCCACGGGCAGATCCTCCGCGATAAGCTTCTCAGCCTCATAGAACAGCTCCTGGCGCTTCTCCATGTCGGTTTCCACAGTAGCGTCGGCAATCAGCTTGTCATATTCCTCGCTGGCATAACCAGTCTGGTTGTTGCCGCCAGTGGACACCCACAGATCCAGATAGGTCATGGGGTCGTTGTAGTCGGGGCCCCAGCCGGTCATGGACATGACATAGTTGCCGTCCTTCCGGTTTGCAGAGCCGTTCTTGGTGGGCATGGGGTTCACAGTCACTTCAATGCCCAGGTTCTGCCTCCACTGCTCCTGATAGTAAGCAGCGATGGAAGCGGAGAAGTCGTCGTCGCCACAGTCGATGGACAGGGCAGCGGACAGATCCTCCACAGTGCAGCCCAGCTCGGTCAGGGCAGTTTCCAGATAGCCCTTGGCAGCCTCGGGATCGCCCTTGGCAGGGGTCATCTCTGCGCCGCCGTTCCAGGCAGTCAGGCTCTCGGAGAAGGACTTGCCGTCAAAGCCGGTAACATCGGGGCAGGTGAAGCTGGTCATGGGCACGTTGCCATTCTTCATAACGGTGTCGCACAGGCCCTGCTTGTCAAAGCCCAGAGCCAAGGCCTTGCGCAGGTTCTTGTTCTGCAGATACTCGTTCTTGTGGTTGAAGTAGATATAGAAAGCGCCGCCATCGCGGTACTGCTGAATATCATAGCCGGCGACTTTTGCCTGGTCGATAAGCTCGCCAGTGGAAAGGCCAACCATGTCCACGCCGCCGGACAGGAACTCGTTGAGAGCAGCCTGGGGCTGCTTGATATAGATCCAGTTGATGGTGTTCAGGGACACTTCGCCAGCACGCCACCAATCGGCGTTCTTCTCCAGCACGATGCGGGTGTTATGGGTCCACTCCTTCATCTTGAAAGCGCCGTTGGTGCAGAAGTACTCAGTCTCCTTGTTGTAGTTGTCAGCGCCCACTTCCTCATAGAACTTCTGGTTGATGGGGGCCAGGGTGCCGAAGGAGAACAGGAAGGGAGCATAGGGTACGGCGTGATCCAGGGTAACCTCCAGGTTATAGTCGCCGTCTACCTTAATGCCTACCTCTTCCCACTCGCACTCGCCCTTGAAGTACGCGGAAGCGTTCTTCACAGCCAGGGTGTCATAAATGAAGTAAGCATAGTCGGCAGCCACATCGGGGTTCAGCACCTGCTGCCAGGCAAAGGCAAAGTCGTTGGCGGTAACGGGGTCGCCGTTAGACCACTTCTGGCCCTCGCGGATGTGGAACTTGTAGACAGTGCCGTCCTCGGAAATCTCCACGTCGTCGGCGGCGGAGAGCTGAGGCTCGTCGTTGTCGTCCAGCATATAGAGGTTGTCATAAATGTGCTTAAACATGGAGAACTCAATGCTGTAGGTAGCGGTCATGGTGTTCAGGCCTGTAGGCTCCATGGTCAGCACCAGGTTCAGGGTGTCGTCGCCTGCGGGCGCGTCATTGTTGGTGTCGCTGGTGGCAGGCTCGCTGGCGTCGCTGGCATCGCTGGCGGGCTTGCTGGTATCGGTGCCGGCGCTGCTGGCGCCGCCCTGGCTTGCGGTGCTGCTGTTGCTGCCATCGCCGCAGGCCGCAAAGGTGCCGACTACCAGAAGAACTGCCAGAACCAGCGCTAAAATCTTGCTGCGTTTCATTCTCAAATTCCCCCTGATAAGGTTTGATTTTGGAATCACACGCTGTTCACGTATCATTCACAATAGGGCCATTTTACACGATGAATGGTTTTTTGACAACTGGCAAACCCGAAAAAATCCCCTTGTCCCGCTTCTGCTTTTTGTGTCATTTGCCTATTTTATTGCGAAAAGTTGCATGAAACCCAGAGTTGTTTCAGTTTTGTAACCACTGCAAACCCCCGTTTTTCAGGCAAAATCCGGGAATCCGCCTCTCCCCCGCAGGCTTTCCAGTCTCATTTTTTGCAACTTTCCTGCCCCGCCCCTGCAATTTTATCTCCGCCTGCAAAAACCGTCCCGGAAACAGTGGTAAAAACACGTTTTCCATGGTATAATAGCCGCGTATGGTATAATCCCCGTATAACAAACTAAAAGTCCGGTTTTAGAATCAAATCCTTTTCCAAAAGGATTTGCGGGGGCTTGGGGGCAGCGCCCCCAAGGTCTTCTTCGCGGGGCTTTAGGAGCGGCTCCCTGCCGCTGGAAAAAAGGAGGAACGCCATGAAGCTTCTAAAAAAGCATATCGGCTGGTTTATGGATCGCGTTGTCCAGGACCACCTGGATTCCTCTGCGGCCCACGCCGCCTACTTCCTGATTATCTCCTTCCTGCCCTTTGTGGCTTTCTTGCTTACGCTCATGCAGCGCATCCATTTCAGCTCCGGCCTCACCCTGATAGAAACCGCCCTGGAATTCCTGCCCGGCGCTGTGGCGGAATATGTGCAGGGGCTTATGCCCTCTGCCATCACAGCGGAGGGCATCCTGCCCGTGGCCCTTATCACGGCGGTGTGGTCTTCCTCAGCGGGCATGGTAGCGGTTATCAAGGGGCTGGATAAAATTTTCGAGGTGAAGAAAATCCGGAACCTGGTGCATATGCGCGTTGTAGCGGCGGTGTATGTGATCCTTTTTGCTGTGGTGCTGCTGCTTGCCGCTGTGCTGCTGGTGTTCGGCTCCACCATCTACAATTTTCTGCTGGCAAAGTCCCCCCGGTTTTTCGCCACCCTGCTGATGAACTTCAAGTCCCTTCTGGGCTTTGTGCTGCTGCTGGCCTTCTTTACCCTCATGTACACCTTTCTGCCCAGGCGGCGGGTGCGCCTGCTCCACAACCTGGCAGGGGCGGCTTTCAGCGCGGCGGGCTGGGTGCTGTTTTCCTTCTTCTTCTCCCTGTTCGTGGAAAACTTCTCCAACTTCTCCATTTACGGCGGCCTTGCCACTTTGGTTATTCTCATGTTCTGGCTTTTCTTCTGCATGTATATTTTGTTTTTAGGGGCGGAGGTCAGCATGTGGCTGGAGTGCAGCGGCATCGGGCAGGATCTTCAAAACCTGCAAAGGAAACGAAAAAAGCGCCGCGCCCGGAAAAAAAGGGAACGCGCCCCGCAGAAAACTGAAAACACCTCTCCCTGAAAGGAGCGCTATTTATGGCAGAATCCCCGGAGCTGCGGCAGGTGGAGCAGCTTTATTTCTCCCAGGCCCCCCGGCTCTTTGCCCTGTGTTACCTGCACACCGGCGGGCCAAAGGGCGCCGCCGTCCTGCTGCACACCCTTTTATGCGATCTGCTCCTAAGCCCCCGGTGCTGGAAACAGGCTTCCGCCCATGACGCCGGGCTGTTCCGCTGCGCCCACACCCTTTGCATGGACAGATATTGGAACCGGCCCCGGCGGAAAAAGAAAAAAGGGAGCGTTCCCGCTTCTCCTGGCTCCAGCCTGCCTTTTACCATGACAGACGCCCTGCGGGCGCTGCTGGATCTGCCTCCCCAGTACAAAACTGCGCTGTACCTCCGCCTGGCTCTGGGCTGGAGCCTGGAGGATACGGCCCAGGCCGCAAGCTGTTCCCCTAAAAAGGCAGGTAAGCTGGTGGAAAAGGGACTGAAACGGACAAGCCTTACCCCAGAGCGGGCCGGGGCCGTCCTCTCCGCCATCACCCCTACAGAGTCCGGGCCGCAGGAGGTGTGGGACAGCTTCCTTATCAGCCGGGAGGACAAGGGCTTTACAGGCAGCCAGCGCCTCCGCCGCTTCAAGCACTGGCTGGACAACGCCATCCCCTTTATCGCCCTGGGAGTAGTATCCCTGTGCGCACTGGCCTATTGCAGTGTGGAATACGGCTGGTTTGGGGCAGAGGATTACACCCCCACCCCCTCCGGCGGCTATGGGGCAGATTCCGCCACGATTTCCAGCGTCAAAAAAACGGCCTCCATATACAGCGTGGATAAGGGGGAAATTGTGCTGTACAGCGTGACAAACTGCCCCCTGTCCCACCAGGCCCTCCTGCAGCAAATGGTGGCCCTGGGCGGTGCGCCGGAGGGCGCCTCCCTGCTCTCTGTAGAGCAGGAGGGGGGCCTTATTGCCTGGGAGCTTTCGGAGGAAGCCGTCCAGTGGTTCCGTTCCGTTTCCGAAACGGAGGGGGAACAGATGCTCTCCGCCATGGCCGCCACCATTTCCGCGTCCTGGCCGGACGTGGAGGAACTGCACCTGGTAAGCGCCGGGGAAGAACTGGCTGTTTCCGGCAAAACAGCCCAGGACATGCTGGGACAGAAGCTTACTCCCGTCCGCACTGTCACCACGCCTTACCGCGAATAGTACGAAGGAGTGCCTGAAGCGACGGGCCTATGCCTCCGGCGGTTTAGGGGCTTTGCCCCTAAATACCCCACCACCTTTGTAAAGGTGGACGAAACTTTTATGTTATCCAAATTTCATGATTCTCTTACATACACTCCCCTTCCCGCCGCTTGCGCTTTGGAGCAATTTGTGCTTTAATTATTCCAGCAGCGGAAAAGGAACCCTGTGTGAAAAATACAAAGGAGAACATGATACCGGGTACAAAAGGCTGTTTGTATGGGCCTTTGCGGGAACCCTGTATCGCGTGACGGTTTTTATGGAACTTTGGGATATATATGATGAAAAGGGCAGGCCCACAGGCCACACACATCCCCGGGGCGCAGCCCAGCAGCCAGGGGAATACCACCTGGTGTGTACAGTGGTGTTTGCCAACAGCAAAGGGGAACTGCTCTGCACCCACCGGGCGCCGGAAAAGGAGCTGTGCCCCAACATGTGGGAAAGCCCCGGAGGCGGCGTGCGGGCCGGGGAAACAAGCCTTTTTGCCGCCATCCGGGAAATCCGGGAGGAAATCGGCCTAACCCTTGCGCCTTCCCAGCTTACCCTGCTGTATCGGGACAAGCGGAACGATTTCTTCATGGATACATACGGCGTAAAGATGGACTTCCCTGCGGATTCCCTGCGCTTCCAGCCCGGGGAGACAGACGGGGCCAAATGGATCTCCCTGGAGGAGTGGGAGCGCCTTGCTGCCGCCGGGGAAATCCTTACCCCGGCAAAAGGGGATTTTTTCCCCGTCCTGCGGGCTTTCGTCAGGGAAGCGGACTGCAGCTTGCGCGTTTGGACAAGGGAGAACGGGGATGAGACGCTCCGGGAGAAAATTCTGGCCCTGGAGGCCATCCCCTGGCCGGAGCTTTCTGCAGATCCCTGGCCCGAGCGGGAGCACCTTGCCTCCTTCTGCCGTATGGAGGGGGAGCGCCTTGCCGCCCATGGGGCGGTGGCGGGCACTTCTTTTACCCACAAAGGGGAGCGTTATTTTGCCTGCGGCGTAGCGGAAGTGGCAACCCACCCGGATTTCCAGGGCAGGGGCTATGCCCTAAGCCTTTTGCGCAGGATGAATACCGACATCCAGCGGCGGCAGGCTGATCTCTGTGTTTTCACCTGCCAGCCCTCCCTTGTCCCTTTGTATGAAAAGGCAGGCTGGACGCCATGCCCTGACCTGTGCCTGACAGGCGGCTCGGCAGAAAAGCCCTTTCCCAGCAGCAGCCTGGGCCTTACGGTAATGCTGTCCCTGCTCTCCCCCAAAGCCATTGCCCATGGGGCGGATTTTCGGAACACCGCCATCACCCTTCCCCTGGGGGAAAACAAGCTCTGGTAGACCCTAGGGCATGTTTGAAAAATTGAAAACGTTGTCTTTTTGCCCATAAGCGGCCATCTTCTGCGTCAAAAATCCTCGTCAACCGACAGGTTGACCTGCGGTTTTTTCCTGGAATCTGACCACTTCTGACCAAAAATTCGTCATTTCCTCTATTTTCAAACAAGCCCTAAACGCTGCACACATTTCCGGAAAGTTTCAAACACATTTTGGCAGCCGCCAAGGAGGAACACATATGGCACAAACGGTAGGAATTATCAGCCTGGGATGCGCCAAAAACCAGGTGGACGGGGAAATGCTGCTTGCGGCGCTGGAAGCCAGCGGGTTCACGCCAGCGGAGCCGGAAGAAGCGGACATCGTGCTCATTAACACCTGCGGCTTTATTGAAAGCGCCAAAAAGGAATCCATTGAAACCATATTGGAGCTGGCCCGGTTAAAGGCGGAGGGGGCCATCGGGAAGCTGGTGGTCACCGGCTGCCTTGCCGAGCGGTATCAGGAGGAAATCCACCGGGAGCTGCCGGAGGTGGACGGGGTGTTCGGCATCGGCGCAAACGGCGATATTGCCGCCTGCGTAAAGGAAATGCTGGAAAAGGGCTTTTTAGAGCGCTTCCCGGAAAAGTCCGCCATGCCCCTGTGCGGGGCGCGCAGGCTTTCCACGCCGGGCTTTACCGCCTATCTGAAAATTGCCGAGGGCTGCGACAACCGCTGCACCTACTGCGCCATCCCCCTCATCCGGGGCGGTTACCGCAGCAGGCCCATGGAAAGCATTGAGGAGGAAGCCAGGGCACTTGTTGCCGGCGGCGTGAAGGAACTGGTGCTCATCGCCCAGGACACCACCCGGTACGGCCTGGATCTGTACGGGGAATATTCCCTCTCAAAGCTTCTCGCCCGGCTGTGCCCCATAGAGGGTCTTCGCTGGCTGCGGGTGCTGTACTGCTATCCCGACTCCATCACCGACGGGCTTTTGGAAACCATGGCCCGGGAGGAGAAAATTGTGCCCTATATGGATATTCCCCTCCAGCACGCCTCCGGGAAAGTCCTCTCGGCTATGAACCGCCGGGGGGACAGGGAAAGCTTAACAGCCCTGATGAAAAGAATCCGGGAAAAGGTGCCGGGGGTCGTCCTGCGCACCACCCTTATCACCGGATTCCCCGGGGAAACGGAGGAGGATTTCGAGGAGCTTGCAGGGTTTGTAAAGGACGTGGGCTTCGAGCGCCTGGGCTGCTTCCCCTATTCCCAGGAGGAGGGCACCCCTGCGGCAGGGCTGCCGGGGCAGCTTGAGGAAGAGGTCAAGGAACGCCGGGCAGCGCTTATCACCGAAAGCCAGCTTACCATTATGGAGGAAAAAGGCCGCGCCCTCATAGGGAAAACCCTCACTGTGCTTACAGAGGGCTTTGAGGAGGAGAGCGGGTACTGGTTCGGCCGCTCCTACATGGACGCACCGGACGTAGACGGCCGGGTATACTTCACAGCAGAGGAAGATCCCCTGCCCGGGGACTTTGTGGAAGTCCGCATTCAAGACTGCATGGACGGGGAGCCTGTAGGCTTTTCCCTGCCAAAAAACATGGGGGAGGAATCACACCTATGAAGCTGAACCTGCCGAACAAGCTGACTTTGGCCCGGGCGCTTTTGGTGCCGGTGTTCATGGTATTCGCCGCCCTGTCCCATTACGGGCAGGCAGACTTTCATCCCGCGTACAGCCTGCTTGCCGGGCTGGTGTTTACAGCAGCCAGCCTTACGGACTATCTGGACGGAAACCTGGCCCGCAAGCGGAACCTGGTAACAGACTTCGGGAAATTTGCCGATCCCCTGGCAGACAAAATGCTCACCACCGCCGCCCTCATTTACATGGTGGTAGACGGGGTGTGCCATCCTGTTGTGCTGGCCCTGGTGCTGTTCCGGGAATTTGCGGTAGCCGGGGTGCGGATGATAGCCGCGGCGAAAGACAGGGTTATCGCCGCCAACATGTGGGGCAAGGTAAAAACCGTGCTGCAAATGATCACCATCATTTTTTATTACTTTGCCTGCTTCTTCGCCCCGGCGGACAGCGCGGGCCTTGTCTCCCTGTTCACCCAGATCCTTTGCTGGGCCGTTGCCGCCGCCACCCTGCTTTCCGGGTTTATCTATATCAAGGACAACCGGCAGGTGCTGCTGGACTGAAAAAAATGCTGGCATGGGCACGTCCAAAAGACCTGGTTCTGTTGCATTGCCAGGCCCTGTGTGCTATAATGTCCCAGGGCCTGGCAATGGCCTATAGTAAACGCGCTGTAAAACCGGTATTTACCGATTTTAGAGCTGGGCGGCTTTGCCGCCTGGTTTAAAAGGGACATTCGCCTCTTTTAAACCGCGTTAACTATACCATGATTTTTTAAGAAAAGGCAGGGTTGAAAAATGGTTCCTGTGGCAATGAAGCAAAACAAAAAAAAACGCGGAAAAAGAATCCGGGTTTTGGCGGCTGTGCTGTTAAGCCTTTTTTTCGCGCTGGCAGCCCTTCCCTCCCTGGCTTTTGCAGACGAGGAAACCCTTCCCCCGGCGGCTGCGGATGAGCCGGCCTCCGGCGGGGAAGACATCACGCCGGATCCCCCTCCTGTCAGCGATCCCCCGGTGGATCCGCCTGTATCCTCCGATCCGCCCGACGTGCCCAGCGAACCGCCCTTCTCTTCCGATCCCGTAGGCGGGGAGCTTTCCAGCCAGCCGCCGGTCGATTTTTCTTCCGCCCCTCCCGACGAGGAGCCTTCCAGCCAGCCGCCTCCTGTGTATAACGAGCCTGCGGCCCCTGTCCAGACTCCCCAGCCCACGCCCCGGCGTTCCGCCAGCAGCCCCAGCACCTCCCGCCCCCAGGTGGGCAGGCCCAAGCTCTCCCTGAACAGTTCCGGCTCCAGCAGCGCCTCTGCGCCGGCGGGAGCATCCGATTCCCTGGAACCTAACTATTTCACCTTTGCCCGCTTAAACCAGAAGGCAAACTCCATGTCCATCACCCTCTTTTACGGCGGAGCCGCCAGCGCCCTTTTCGGGGTTATCGGCCTTATCATGCTGCTGGCCCTGTTTCTCCACAACAGGCGGCTGGACGAGCGGGACGGCATTTTTGAAGAGATAGCTGTGGCCGAGCAGCGCCAGCCAGAGGCATATCCCCCTCACCAGCCCCATGCGCCTGCGCCGCCTGTGCCGCCAGACCCTTATTACGACGACGCCCCCCAGCAGGACAGCCTCTATACCGAGGAGTTCGACGCGCCCCAGCAGGAGCCTGTGTATTATGACGGCTATGAAGCCGCGCCCCTCCAGGACAGCTTGTACACCGAGGAATTTGAAATCCCGGCAAAGCAGCCCCCAGAGCCTTATAGCGGCTATGAGGCCCCTGCCCAGGACAGTCTCTACACTGAGGAATTTGACCTCCCCCAGGGAAACTACACCGCCCCGGTTCAGGACAGCCTTTATACGGAGGAGTTCCAGCTTCCCCAGAAGCCCCAGCAGCCCGCCCCCCAAAAGCCGCCTGCCCACAGCGCTCCTCCCGCGGATCACAACCCCTATGACACGGATGAAATCCTCCGGGAGCTGCTGGGCAAGGATCCCAAATAGGCATATAAAAAAGACGTTCCGGCTTTTGCCAGAACGCCTTTTCTTTTGGGCTATAGTAAACGCACTTAGGGCTTGTTTGAAAAATCGGTACATCCCGATTTTCAAGCCAGGCGGCTGAGCTGCCTGGTTCAAAAGAGGTATTTTGCCCCTTATGAACTGCGTTAACTATTTCCCGCCGGCCCGGTGGCAAACGTCCATGCCTGCTGCTGAAGCCCCAAAGCCTCCGTCTATCTTAGAAGCGGATGCCGCCTAAAGATCCAGCTCCATCTCGCCCTCCAGCAGTTGGAAGCCCAGCTTTTCATAAAGGGGCCTGCCCACCGCAGTGGCCCCCAAATGCACCAGGCCCGCGCCCCACTCTTTGGCTGACTGCAGGCAGCCCTTCACCACCTTCTCCGCCAGTCCCTGCCTGCGGTATGCCGGCAGGGTAAACACATTGTGAAGATACCCCTTCCTGCCCCCGGGGTTTGCCTGGGTGGGCAGCTCCTCCACACAGGAAAGTATGGCGCAGCAAGCCACCTCCTCCCCTTCCTCTGCCAGCCACACAATACAGGTGCCTGCGGGGATATGCTTTTCCAGGTACCCTTTCACCGACCGGGCAAAAGCCTCGCTGCCCGGGTTCCCCTTTGCCTCCTGCTGGAAAGTCCGGCGCATTTCCACCAGCCTGTCCGCATCCTCTAAAACTGCCCTGCGAATTATCACAGCGCTCCCTCCTTTATAAGTAAACAATATCCTCTGAAAACTGCCTGCCTTTTACAGCACCACCTGGTTCCCGTCCTGGAACAGCCTGCGGATTTCCCTGCGCAGGGGACGGTATTCCGGCTCTAAAAGCCGGGGGAAAATTTCCTGGGCGCAGCGCTGGGCCTGCAAAAGTGTCTCCATGTCATTTGCCATGTCCGCAATTTTCAGTTGGGGCAGGCCATGCTGGCGCGCCCCGAAAAAATCGCCAGGGCCTCGAAGCTTCAAGTCCGCGTCCGCAATTTTAAATCCGTCCCGGGTGTCCCGGAACAGCCGCAGGCGGGAAAGGGTGTCCTCGTTCTGGGCGTCTGTCACCAGAATACAGGCAGACTTGTGCTTCCCCCTGCCCACCCGGCCCCGAAGCTGGTGAAGCTGGGACAGGCCATAGCGCTCCGCGTTTTCAATCAGCATAATGGCGGCATTGGGCACGTCCACCCCCACCTCCACCACCGTAGTGGCAAGAAGCAGGCGGATATCCCCCTTTACAAAGGCCTCCATCACCTGTTCCTTTTCGCTGTTTTTCATCTTTCCGTGGAGCACCCCCACAGGCGCCCTGGGAAAGGCCCTGGAAACAATATCCCGGTATTTTTCCAGGCTTATCAAGGAGAGGCCGTCCTCCTCTGTAATAAGAGGGCACACCAGATATGCCTGCCGCCCGGCCTCCAGGTGCTTTTGGATATAGGAAAAGGCCCTCTGCCGCTTGGGCGGGTCAATGAGATAGGTGCTGACCGCCTGCCGCCCGGGGGGCAGCTCGTCTAAAATGGAGATGTCCAGATCCCCATACATCAGCAGGGCCAGGGTGCGGGGGATGGGGGTGGCGCTCATCACCAGCAGATGGGGGGCCGCGCCCTTGCCTGCCAGGGCGGAGCGCTGGTTCACCCCGAAGCGGTGCTGCTCGTCTGTGATGACAAGGCCCAAGTCGCGGAAAGCCACCTTCTCGCTTAACAGGGCATGGGTGCCAATGGCAAGCTGGATTTCCCCCGCCGCCAGCCGGGCCTGCTGTTCCCGGCGCTGGGCCAAAGGCATAGAACCTGTAAACAGGGCGCAGCGCACGCCCCCGGGGCCTAAAAGGGCCGACAGGGAGGCAAAGTGCTGCTGTGCCAGAATTTCCGTGGGGGCCATCAGCGCCGCCTGGTACCCCTGCTGTGCCGCTGCCCAGCAGAGGGCCGCCGCCACAGCGGTTTTGCCGCTGCCCACGTCCCCCTGGATAAGGCGGTTCATGGGGGCGGGGCCTGCCATGTCCCCTATGGCCTGGGTGATGGCCCGGCGCTGTGCCCCTGTTAAAGCAAAGGGCAAAAGCTGTGCAAAGGCTTCCGGGAAGCCTTCAGGCACTGGGTGGAGGTTTTCCGCGCTCCTGCCGCTTTTCATGTGCAGCAGCCCCAGTTGCAAAACCAGGAATTCTTCAAAAACAAGCCGCCTTTTTGCCAGCGCCAGCTCCTCTTTGGACTGGGGAAAGTGTATCCCCTGCAGGGCCTCCCCCAGCCCGGCAAGCCCCAGTTCCTCCCGCAGGCTTTCCGGCAGGGGATCCTGCACCTGTTCCGGCAAAAGCCGGAGGGCCTGCTCCATGGCAGAGCAAATCATCCGGGAGGTCAGCCCCTGGGTGGCGGGATATACTGGCACAATGGCCTTCGCCTTCCCCTCTGCTATAAATTCTGGGGAGGACATCTCCCTGCGCAGCAGGCTGCCTGTCACCCGCCCCCGGAACAGGTAGGTTTCCCCCTCCCGCAGCAGCATGGGGATATAGCGGTTATTAAAAAAGGTAAGCTGCAAATCCTCCGCCCCATCTGTCACCAGGGTTTTGTACAGGGTCATCCCGCCCCGTATCCTGGTTTCCCAAGGCTTTCGCAGCACAGTGCCCCGCACCACCCCGGTTTCATGCAGAAGAGTCTCCCCAATGGGCTGGGGGCTGCCCCAGTCCTCATAGGCCCGGGGATACATCCGCAGCAGATCCCCCGCTGTGGGCGCGCCCAGCTTCCGGTAAAGCCTGCCCCGCTTTTCCCCCACGCCCTTCAGCTTTTCAATTTCCATCTCATACAGCGACGGCACGCACCCGCCTCCCTTTATACCCCTGGCATAAGGCCGCGAGACTCTTCTCACCTGCCGGCTCGGTCGGCTCACGGCAATCGCCACTGGCGATTTTCGCCTCGCGCTCTGCAACCCCTTTGGGAATGGGTTGATCCTAAAACTAATGTTACAAGGTTCTTGTTTTGTTGTTTTACTCCGCACTCTGTACGTACTTCAAATTTCTAACAAACAAAACTTGAAGGTTTTGGGGGGCCGGGGGCCTTTTCCTTAAAAAGTCCCCCGGAAAAAGCCCCGCAAAGCAAAGGAACCCCCGCAGGAGGGTTCCTCGTTTCCGGTTTCAGGAAAGCTTACTCTACAGAGATGATGAAGTAGTACACAGGCTGTCCGCCGTCTACCAGCGTAATCTCCACATCGCTGCTGACCTTTGCTGCCAACAGGCGTTTTGCTTCCTCCGCCTGCTGGGCTGTAATGCCCTCGCCGTAAATCAAGGTGATAAAGGAGGTGTCCTCGTGCCTTCTGGCAAGGGAGCGGGCCACCCGCACACAGGCGGATACAGGATCTTTCTCAATATAATCCAGCTTGCCGTTCTTCAGGCCCAGGATATCCCCCTGCCGGATGGTGGAACTGCCAAACTCCGAATCCCGGGCGGCAAAGGTGACAAGGCCTGTGTCCACATTCCCGGCGGCCTCCATCATGTGCTGGCGGTTTTCCTCCCCGTCCCCGTCCGGGTCAAAGGCCAGCATGGCGGAAACGCCCTGGGGGATGGTGCGGGTGGGCAACACTACAACCTCCCTGTCCGTCACCAGGGGGATCACCTGTTCGGCAGCCATGATAATGTTCTTGTTGTTGGGCAGGATGAACACGGTTTTTGCCGGAGTGGCCAGCACAGCCTGGAGCAAGTCCTCTGTGCTGGGGTTCATGGTTTGCCCGCCGCTTACCACCACAGCGCAGCCCAGCTCCATAAACAGGCCGCGAAGCCCTTCTCCCGCTGCCACAGAGACAAAGCCCAGCTCCTCCACAGGCGCCTGCTGCTCCAAAGCAGGCTTGGACTGCGCCTGTGTGCCGGAAACAGCCTTGCGGGCCTGGTTTTCCTCCGCGGCCTTCCGGTGCTGCTCTTTCATGTTTTCTATTTTCACTGTCAAAAGCTGGCCATACTGCAAAGCCGCCTGCAGGGCATTGCCAGGATTCTCTGTGTGCACGTGGGTTTTGATAATCTCCTCATCATCCACCACAACCACGCAGTCGCCGATAGTCTCCAGGAACAGACGGAGATCCAAAGGATCCTTCTTAATTTCCGGATCCCGCCCTACAATGAACTCTGTGCAGTAGGTAAAGTTTATCTCGCTGTCAAACTCCGCCGCCACATTGCGGAAAAACTCTTCCGTCTCCTGGGCCTTCTCCTCTTCGCTTAGCCCGGATTCAATGATAATGCCGCTGCGGAACACACTGCGCATCCCCTCGAAAATCAGGCACACGCCCTGTCCGCCCGCGTCCACCACGCCAGCCCTTTTCAGCACCGGCAGCAGCTCCGGGGTTTCCTCCAAAGCTTCCCCGGCGCCTGCGCACACAGCGTCCCACACCTGCACCGGATCCTCTGTGCCGTTTTCCAAGGCCTCCCGGCCCCGCTCTGCCGCCACCCGGGCCACTGTGAGCATGGTGCCCTCCGTAGGCTTCATCACAGCCTTATAGGCTTCCTCCACGCCCAGCTCCAAAGCCTTTACCAAATCCCCGGCCCCGGCTTCATCAAGGCCCTCCAGGCCCTTTGCAAGGCCCCGGAACAAAAGGGAGAGGATAACGCCGGAGTTGCCCCGGGCATTGCGCAGCATGGTGGAGGAAACCTTTTTGGCGGCCTCCCCTATGCTTATATCCTCGGAAAGGGCGGATACGCCATCGGCGGCGGCCCCGGCAGTCATAGACATATTGGTGCCTGTGTCGCCGTCAGGCACAGGGAAAATATTCAGCTCGTTTACCTGCTTTTTGTATTTTGCGATATGGTTGGAACCTGAAATAACCGCGTTTTTAAACTGATAGCCTTGTATCACAAGAAACACATCCTTACTCTCTAATTCCATCGTTGCTTCCATCTTCAAATCATATTTTTTCCTATTGTACCACACCCACCTGCAAAATACAATGCGCCAGCAGCACTTTTTCCCTGGCGGTTTGGAAAAACATAAAAGAACAGGCTCGGAAAACACCCGCGCCTGCCCTAGCTGTCCTAGTAAATATAGATTTAGCCCCAACGATATTGCCCTTTTTATTAGGATGTTATTAAAGCCCCAAAAACACACGGATTTAAAGCAAACCAGGGATTACCCGTTTACCTCCCAGTACATTTTTGTCTTGGTGCTCACCTCGCCCTCCTGCAGGGTGAAGGAAATAGTTTCCATCAAAGGCTCGCCCAGGCCGCCGATTTCGGGGATAGTAGAGTCTGCCGTAATATACAGCTTATCTCCGGCAAACTGGAACACAAACCGCTTGCCAGCCACAGTCCGGGTGTTGCGCAGCTCCATTTCCAACTTGTCTTTGGCACGCCAGCGTCCGTTTCCGCCATAGAGCACGCCGTTTACCCGGCTCTGGGTAAAATGCCCCTGCATCCCCACGTCTAAGACGAACTCACCGTTGTCCTGCTGGGCTGTAAGACGCAGGCCCACAGGGCCAAAGTGGAAGGAAAGGGTCTGCAAAGCGCGCCCTTCCGGTACAAAACGACCTGCCCCGCCCAGGATGTCCGCAAAGCCGGGCACAGGCTTGTCAGGGACGTATACTGCGCCACTGAGGGACTCCTCTGCCCCAGGGCTGCGCATACCCAGCATGGGGTTCAGTTCCAGGTTTTTCAGGCGGTTCTGCAAAACATGCAAACTCTTGGGATCCTCAGGCAGCACGCCTTCTGCCATCTGGGGAAGAAGTTTCTCCCACACAGCGGTGAGCACAGCCTGCAGCTTCATGGAAGCAGACTGGATAACCAGCACTGCATCCTGCTTTGTCATCACCACGCCATACTGCCCAAAAGCCCCGTCGCCCCGGAACACACCCTCCGGCGCGCACCGCCAGAACTGGAAGCAGTAGCCCGCCTGCCAGTCCGGGTCGCCGCCCCAGCCGGCCCCGGCATTGTCAATCTGCTTCGTTGTGGCCAGGTCAAACCAGCCCTCATTCAAAAGCTGTTTTCCGTCCCACTGGCCCCTATTCGCCACAAACTGCACGAACCGGGCCATATCCTCTATGGTGAGGTAACACCCAGCCCCACCCATAGAAACGCCGTTAGGAAGGGTGTGGCACTGGATATCCGTCATGCCCAAAGGCCCAAACAGCCGGGGCTTTAAGAACTCTGTCAGAGACAGGCCCGTTTTTTTCTGCAGGATGGCACAGAGCATGTTGGTGCCTGCTGTATTATAGAGGAAATGGGTGCCTGGCTCGTACACAAAGGGGTGGGAAAGGAAATCCTCTATCCAGTCATTTTCCTGATTCGGACCCCAGGCTATCTCTGTCTCATGGCCGCAGCCCATCATCAAAAGGTGCTTCACGCAGCATTTTTGCAGGTTTTCGCTGGGGTTTTCCGGAATTTTGTCTGGGAACAGCTCCACCAGCCTGTCATCCAGGGAGAGGATGCCCTCCTGGACGGCAAAGCCGATGGCAGTGGAGGTCAGGCTTTTGCTGAAGGAGAACATGATGTGAGGCTCATCCATAGCATAGGGCTTCCAGGCGCCCTCTGCGCAGACCTTCCCATGGCGCAGCAGCATAAAGCTGTGCATTTCAATGCCCTGGGCATAAAGCTCCTCCAGCATGGCGGTGACGGCAGCGGAAGGGATGCCCACGCTTTCGGGTGTGACGTGCTGCAAATTCATACAAACACAACCTTTCTGAAAAAATAATAAAATTTATTCCCCTAATAAAATGGCAAGCAAGCCGGAAGGCAGCAGCTTCCCCTGCCCGCAAACGGGGGCCTTCCAGGCCCCTCCGGCGAAACCCGCCGCAGCGGTTTCCCAGAAACCGCTGGTTTGCGGGCGGGAGGCTGCCTCACACCCTCAGGCTGTGCCCGGTATAAATGCGTTTTGCCCGCAGGCCCCGGATTTTTTCCAGGCTCGCTTCCATCAGGGCCTTATCCTCCCAGCACCAGGCCGGGCCAGGCCCCCAAAGGCCGGACATAGCGTCTCCTGCCAGCAGTTCCCGGCTGTCTAAAAATACGCCCATAGAACCGGCGGTGTGCCCTGGCAGGGCCACCACCTTCCCGTCAATACCGTAAGGCGCAAGGGACATGCCGTCCTCTAAAAACACCGTGGGAACCGCTTCTGGGATAGGCTGCTTTTGGATATTCCGGTTAGAGGCCCAGGCAAAAGCCTTTCCCCACAGGCCCTCCCCCGACACTGTGCGCTTCTCCCCTTTCAGCAGGGGCGCGTCCAGGGGGCTGATGGCAACAGGGCAGTGCAGCTCCTTTGCGAAATAGGCAGCATTCTGGCAATGGTCGAAATGGCCATGGGTCAGCAGAATCATCTTTAGGCCCATGTGATGGCAGGCAGCCAGGGTGTGCTCGGCAAGCTTCTGGGTCCCGGTGTCCACCAAAACGCTGCCGCCCTCTCCCCGCAGCAGGTAGGCATGGCCCCCGCTTGCAGGCAGGGGCACCACTTGTGTGGGCATGGCGCGCCTCCTTCCGATAGGAAACTTCTTTTAAATTTAGTATAGCACAGATTAAAACGGCCTGCAATTCCTAATACTAGACATGGAAAAAGTATTTTTGGAAAGGCGGAAAAGCTATGGTACGGATTCAGAAGGTTATGGGCAGCGAGATTTTAGATTCCCGGGGAAACCCCACAGTCAGCGCCACAGTGCAGCTTACAGACGGCACTGTGGGCACGGCGGCAGCCCCCTCCGGGGCTTCCACAGGCAAGTTTGAGGCAGTGGAGCTGCGGGATGGGGATCAGCGCCGCTATGGGGGCAAGGGTGTTTTAAAGGCTGTGCGCAATATCAACGAAATCATCTCCCCGGCCCTGGAAAAGGCCCACAGCCTTACCGTCCGCCAGGTGGACGATATCCTGAAAAAACTGGACGGCACCCCTAACAAGGCCCATCTGGGGGCAAACGCCACCCTGGCGGTATCCCTGGCCTGCGCCCGGGCCATGGCGGCCCACTACCGGATGCCCCTGTACAGGTTTTTAGGAGGAGCGGCAGCTTCCCGCCTGCCAGTGCCCATGATGAATATTTTAAACGGTGGAGCCCATGCCGCCAACAATATCGACATCCAGGAGTTTATGATCATCCCCGCCCAGGCGGAAAATTTCCGGGAGGGCCTGCAGTGGTGTGCCGAGATATACCACACCCTGGGCGCCCAGCTTCGGAAAAAAGGGCTGTCCACCGGGGTGGGGGACGAGGGCGGCTTTGCCCCGGACTTAAACTCTGACGAGGAGGCCATTGAGGAAATCCTGGCCGCAGTGGAGAAGGCGGGGTATGGCGGGAAAGTTACTTTGGCCCTGGACGCGGCAGGCAGCGAATGGGCGCAGGAGGGCGCGTACCGCCTGCCCAAGCGTGGCAAAACCTATGTGACAGAGGACTTAATCAGCTATTGGGAGGGGCTTTTGGACAAGTATCCCATTGTGTCCATTGAGGATCCCCTGGGAGAGGAGGACTTTTCCGGCTGGGCAGAGATGACGGCCCGGCTGGGGAACCGGGTGCAGCTTGTAGGGGACGATCTCTTTGTCACCAACCTGGAGCGCCTGCAGCAGGGAATCGATCAGGGGGCGGCAAACGCCATTCTCATCAAACCCAACCAGATAGGCACCCTGACGGAAACCCTGGAAGCCATCGACCTTGCCAAGCGCAGCGGGTACAAGACCATTATCTCCCACCGCTCCGGGGAAACGGAGGACACCTTTATCGCGGACTTGGCGGTGGCGGTAAACGCCGGGCAGATAAAAACCGGGGCGCCCTGCCGCACAGAGCGGGTGGCAAAGTATAACCGCCTGCTGCGCATAGAAGAATGTTGAAGGAAAGCTCAAAAAAGCGTTTATAAAATCTAAAAAACTGAATAATTAGTTTTAGGATCAAACCCTTTTTCAAAAGGGTTTGTGGAGCGCGGGGGCGAAAATTGCCAGTGGCGATTGCCATGAGCCGACCGAGCCGGCAGGCGAGACTCAAAGCCCTGCGGTCTTGGAACGTTTGTATAAAACTCTTTGGAAGAAACACACCCAAATGTTGACAATCCCCCTAAAATGCCTTATGATGGTGGTAGAATTTGGCAGAGGAGGATGCGCCATGGGTAAGGTATTGGACAGGATAGAGCAATGCGTGCAGGCTGTCCGGGAGAAAACAGATTTCGTGCCCCAGGCCGCGCTGGTGCTCGGTTCCGGCCTGGGAGGCTTCGCAGACAGGATACAGGTTTCGGCACAGGTAAGCTACAGGGACATTTCAGGCTTCCCGGTGTCCACAGTGCCGGGACACGCAGGCCGGTTCCTTTTCGGCTATGTGGGGAAAACCCCGGTGGCTGTGATGCAGGGCCGGGTACACTACTATGAGGGCTATTCCATGGAGGACGTGGTGCTGCCCATCCGGGTGCTAGGCAGGCTGGGGGCTAGGGAGCTGTTCCTGACAAACGCCGCTGGGGGCATCAGCCCGGAACTGGCTTCCGGCAGCCTGATGTTATTGACGGATCATATCACCACCTTTGTGCCCTCCCCCCTTATCGGGCCAAATGAAGATGCCCTGGGCCTCCGGTTCCCGGACATGACGGAGGTGTATTCCAAGCGCCTGCAAGAGCTGGCCCGCAAGGCGGCAAAGGCGAAAGGGATTGCTTTGCAGGAAGGGGTTTACGTCCAGTGTACCGGGCCGAACTATGAAACCCCGGCGGAAATCCGTATGTTTAAGGCCCTGGAGGCCGGGGCTGTGGGCATGAGCACGGCCTGCGAGGCCATGGCAGCCCGGCACATGGGCCTAGAGGTCTGCGGTATTAGCTGCGTGACAAACCTGGCGGCAGGCCTGGGGGGCAAAGCCCTGTCCCATGAAGAAGTGCAGGAGATTGCGGCCCGGGTGTCCGGGGACTTCCAGGGGCTTCTGTGGGAGCTGCTGGAAGGGCTGGAAGAATAGGCCGCAGGGCAGGGGAAAGGTTCGCCTTTCCCCTGCTTTTTTGCTGCCATTGGTAATGTGAATTTTTAAAATAAGGTTTGTACTTGGGCCGGGATTCTGCTATAATGAATTTTATATGACTGAAAAGAAAGAGGGAATGGAGTTTATGAATCTTCCGTTTAAAGGCAGGCGGGGTTCCTATGAAATTGACATGACAAACGGGCCTCTGCTTGGGAAAATCGTCCGGTTTGCCATCCCCCTGGCCCTGGCAGGGATTTTGCAGCTCCTGTTCAATGCTGCCGACATTGTGGTGGCGGGGCGCTTTGCAGGCAGCCAGGCCCTGGCGGCGGTAGGCTCCACCGGGGCGCTGAACATGCTGATTGTAAACCTCTTTATGGGCCTTTCCGTAGGGGTGAACGTGCTGGTGGCCCGGTTTTACGGGGGGCAGAGCTTCCGGGATTTGAAAGAGACTGTACATACCGCCATCCTTACAGCCTTAGTGTGCGGCGTGCTGCTGGTGTTTATCGGTGCCGGGCTTTCCAGGCCCCTGCTCACCCTTATGGGCACCCCGGCAGACGTTATCGACCAGTCGGTGCTGTACATGCGCATCGTGTTCGCGGGTATGCCCGCCATGATGCTGTATAACTTCGGCGCTGCCATCCTCCGGGCTGTGGGGGACACCCAGAGGCCCCTGTACTTCCTGCTGATTTCCGGCGTGATAAACGTTATCCTTAACCTGTTCTGTGTCATCGTCCTGCGCATGGGTGTGGCAGGCGTGGCTGTAGCTACAGTGGTGTCCCAGTGCATTTCCGCCGTGCTGGTAATCCTGTGCCTCATCCGCAGCAACGCGCCTTACCAGTTGGATCTCAAGGCCCTGCGCATCCATAAGGGCAAGCTTCTGCAAATGACGAAAATTGGGGTGCCTGCCGGGATACAGGGGGCCATGTTCTCTCTGTCCAATGTGGTTATCCAGTCTACTGTGAACTCCTTTGGCTCCATCGCCATGGCGGGGGGCACAGCGGCAGGGAACATCGAAGGCTTTGTGTTCACTGCCGAGGACGCTTTCGCCCAGGCAGCCTTGAGTTTTACCGGGCAGAACTATGGCGCCAAAAAGTTTTCCCGCATTAACAAGGTGCTCCTGGACTGCATTTTGCTGGTGTCCTCTGTGGGCATTGTGCTGGGCGGGACGGTCTATCTGCTTTCAAAGCCCCTGCTGGGCATCTATTCCACAGATCCCCAGGTGGTTGAATACGGCACCCAGCGCATGTTTATGGTGGCCCTGCCCCACTTTATCTGCGGGGCCATGGGGGTTTTCACAGGCGTGCTCCGGGGCCTTGGATCCTCTGTCACCCCCATGCTTATCACAGTGTTTGGCACCTGCGTGCTGCGGGTGGCCTGGGTGTACACCATCTTCCCCTTGAACCCCACCTGGCAAATGCTGTTCCTGTCCTACCCCATTAGCTGGCTTGTAACAGGCCTGATACAGTTTGCCGCCTTCCTCTTTGTGAAAAAGCGGGCCACAGCCCGGGCGGCGGAATAGCCCAGCCATCAGAAAGCCCTTTGCCGGAATATTCCGGCAGGGGGCTTTTTTCATCCTGTCTCTATGCTTCGCTTTGTTATATACCTTGACACACGAGGTATATAACGTGTATAATTGCATCAGGGCGCAGCCTCACTGAAATTTTTTTGGCACATAAAATTCCAAAGAGAAAAGTATCTTTTGGTAAGGATTGTCTGGGCGCGGAATATTGATTTTCCCGTTGGAAAATGCTATACTTAGAAGTAAATTGGTTTATTTCAGAGAGGGGCGCGGCCCCGGATACAACAAGGAAAGGGCCGATACCGGGCGCGCCCGTATCGCGAGGCGAGATGTATGAAAATCGGATTGGACGTAGGATCTACCACCCTGAAATGCCTGGTATACGGGGATGACGGCATGCCGGCCTTTCAGGAATATGAACGGCATTTTTCCCAAATTCCGGAAAAGGCTTCCGGAATGCTCCAGCGCATACAGGAGCGTTTTCCCCAGGCAAGAAGGGCAGAGCTGTGCATTTCAGGCTCTGCGGGCATGGGGCTTTCAGAAGATTTAGGCATTCCCTTTGTCCAGGAGGTGTACGCCACCCGGACGGCGGTGAAGAAATACCTGCCAGAGGCGGACGTGGTGATTGAGCTGGGAGGCGAGGACGCGAAAATCCTGTTCCTCTCCGGCTCCATGGAGGTGCGCATGAACGGCTCCTGCGCCGGAGGCACCGGGGCTTTCATCGACCAGATGGCAACCCTTTTGAGCATGACCCCTGGGGAGTTAAACGAAGCAGCGGAGAGAAGCGCCAGAACCTACAGCATTGCCTCCCGCTGCGGGGTGTTCGCAAAGTCTGATATACAGGCCCTGTTAAACCAGGGGGCGCAAAAGGATGACATTGCCCAAAGCATTTTAAACGCGGTGGTAAACCAGACCATCGCGGGCCTGGCCCAGGGCCGGGAGATTGAAGGCCGGGTGGTGTACCTGGGCGGGCCGCTGACCTTCTTTTCCCGCCTGCGCCAGGCTTTCGACAGCATCCTGGGGGTGGAGGGCGTGTGTCCGGAAAACTCCCTGTACTATGTGGCGGCAGGAGCGGCCCTGTCCTCCCAGACAGCGGAATTTGACCTTGCGGAAATTACGGAAAAAATCAGCCATTACAGCTCCAGCCGCCATTATCAAAGCGGCATGGCCCTGTTTCACGACCAGGAGGAGTATGAGGAGTTTGCCAGCCGCCATGAAAAGGACAGGGTGGAGACAGACGCCTCCCTGCCGGAAGACGGCACAGCCTTTGTGGGCATAGACGCAGGCTCCACCACCGTAAAAGCTGTAGCCATAAACCAGCAGCAGGAGATTATCTTCTCCCGCTACCTGCCCAATTCCGGCAATCCTGTGCCTTTGGTAAAGGAGTTCCTGCTGGATTTATACAGGAAGTTCCCCCATATCAAAATCAAGGCGGCAGCCTCCACTGGCTATGGGGAGGAGATTATCAAAAACGCCTTTTCCCTGGATCTGGGTGTGGTGGAAACCATCGCCCACTTTACAGCCGCCCGGAAGTTTGAGCCAGAGGTTGACTTCATCATCGACATCGGCGGCCAGGACATCAAATGCTTTAAGATTAAAAACGGGGCCATCGACAACATTTTCTTAAACGAAGCCTGTTCCTCCGGTTGCGGATCCTTCCTGCAAACCTTTGCCGGGGCCTTGGGCTATGAGATGGCAGATTTTGCAAAATGCGGGCTTTTTGCTGAAAACCCTGTGGATTTAGGCTCCCGCTGCACGGTATTTATGAATTCCTCTGTGAAACAGGCCCAGAAGGACGGGGCCAGCATAGAGAACATCTCGGCGGGGCTTTCTGTCAGCGTGGTGAAAAACGCCCTCTATAAGGTTATCCGGGTTACAGATGCCAAAAGCCTGGGCAGGCACATTGTGGTGCAGGGCGGCACCTTCTTAAACGACGCAGTGCTCAGGGCCTTTGAGAAAGAGATCGGCCAGTATGTCACCCGGCCCTCTGTTTCCGGGCTGATGGGGGCATATGGCGCGGCGCTGTATGCCCAGGAAGAGGGCAAAGGCGAAAGCGCCATCCTGGGGCCGGAGGAGCTGGAAAAATTCACCCACGAGGTGAAGGCCGCCGCCTGCAACGGCTGCCAGAACCACTGCCGCCTCACCATCAACACCTTTGCAAACGGCAAGAAATACATAGCGGGCAACCGCTGCGACAAGCCCCTGAAACGGGAAAATCCTGCCGCCCGGTATAATCTGTACGAGTATAAAAAGGAGCTGCTGGCTTCCTATAAACCTGTTCCCGGCAGCCGGGGGCGCATCGGCATCCCTATGGGCCTGAATATGTTCGAGCTTTTCCCCTTCTGGCACACCTTCTTTACAAAGCTGGGCTTTACGGTGGAGGCAAGCCCTGAATCCACCCGGCAGCTATACTTCAAAGGCCAGCACACCATTCCTTCTGATACGGTATGCTATCCGGCAAAGTTGCTGCACGGGCACATGGAGGCCCTTTTGGAGCAGAAGCCAGACGCCATTTTCTACCCCTGCATGAGCTACAACGTAAACGAGCACAAGGGCGACAACCACTATAACTGCCCTGTGGTGGCCTATTATCCCGAGGTGCTGGATGCAAATGTTACAGCCCTCTCCAAAACCAGGTTTATATACGATTATGTGGGCATCCACCGCCCCAAGGATTTCCCCAAAAAGATGCAGGCCATCCTGGCAAAGTATTTCCCCAAAATTCCGGATCGGGAGATTAAGGCGGCGGCAAAGGCTGCCTACGGGGAATATGCGTCGTACATGAAGCGCATACGGGAAAAGGGCCAGGAATTTTTGCGGAAAGCGGAGGAGGAAAAACTGCCGGTGGTTATCCTTTCCGGCAGGCCCTATCATCTGGATCCGGAGATAAACCATGGCATAGACAAGCTTATCTGCGAGTGCGGCGCTGTGGTGGTGACAGAGGACGCAGTGAGCGGAGAGGTGGAAAAGTTCCGCACCGGGGTTTTAAACCAGTGGACATACCATGCCCGGCTGTATGCCGCCGCCAGATACGTGGTAGATTCCCAGGACAAGCGCATAAACCTTGTGCAGCTTGTGTCTTTCGGCTGCGGCGTAGACGCTATCACCGGAGACGAGGTGCGGGCCATCCTGGAAGAGGGCGGGCGCATCTACACCCAGATTAAGATTGATGAGATCACCAACCTGGGAGCCGTGCGCATCCGCCTGCGCAGTTTGTTCGCTGCCCTGGGGCTGGGGGAATAGACCTTGGGGCTTTGCCCCAAACCCCACAAACCTTTTTGAAAAAAGGTTTGATCTAAAAACCAATGAAAACGTTTATACGCGGGAGACTGCGTAAGCGCGGAATCTCATTCCGCGGCGGAAGCTTTTGCTTGACTAGCGAACGCAGTGAGCGTTCCCGCGTCCTGGGTGCAGCGTCACGCTGCAAAAGGTTTGCTCTAAAAACCAATGAAAACGTTTATGCGCGGGAGACTGCGTAAGCGCGGAATCTCATTCCGCGGCGGAAGCTTTTGCTTGACCAGCGAACGCAGTGAGCGTTGCCGCGTCCTGGGTGCAGCGTCACGCTGCGCTCCGCGTCTTGGGTGCAACGTCACGCTGCAAAAGGAGTGAAATTATATGGAGACAGCCAGCCGGGTGGAGTTTACCCGGGAGATGAAAAAGGAATACACCATTTTAACGCCTAACATGGCCCCCATCCATTTTGAGCTGATTAAAAATGTGCTGGAGAGCTTTGGTTACAAAATAGAACTGCTGCGCACCACCGGGCGGGAAATTGTGGACGAGGGGCTGAAGTATGTCCACAATGACACCTGCTATCCGGCGCTGCTGTCTATCGGGCAGTTGATGCATGCCCTGCACAGCGGCAAATACGATCTGCATAAGGTGGCCCTCATTATGACCCAGACAGGCGGCGGGTGCCGGGCCTCCAACTATATTCACTTATTGCGCAAGGCCCTGCACAAGGACGGCCTGGATTTTATCCCTGTCATTTCCCTGAATATCTCCGGGCTGGAGTCTAACAGCGGCTTTAAGGTGACCCTGCCCCTTCTGCGCCGGGGCATTGCGGCCCTTACCTATGGGGATCTGCTGATGCTTTTAAAGAATCAGACAAAGCCTTATGAAGCAGAGCCAGGGGCCAGCGACGCACTGGTGCAGCAGTGGATTTTAAAGCTGACAAGGCTCTTTGAACAGAACAAGGCCTTTACACAGCGGGAGGTTCACGCCTATTTTGATGAGATCGCCCGCTCCTTTGCGGAAATCCCCCGGGAGCAGCGGCAGAAAACCAAGGTTGGCGTGGTGGGGGAAATCTATGTGAAATATTCTCCCCTGGCCAATAACGATCTGGAGGAATTCCTGTTCCAGCAGGGCTGCGAGGTGATGACTCCCGGCATTGTGGGCTTCATGATTTTCAAGGTGGACAACCGCCTGGAGGACATCCGCCTGTATGGGGGCAGCGCCGCAAAAAAGCAGGTGTGCACCCTGCTGAAATGGTATTTCACCAAGTTTGAGGCAGACCTGATTGCCGCTGTAAAGAAATATCCCCAGTTTACCGCCCCTTCGCCTTATTCCCACCTGAAAAAGTTGGCGGGGCAGGTAATCGGCTTTGGCTGCAAAATGGGGGAAGGGTGGCTGCTCACCGCTGAAATGATGGAGCTGATTGAAAACGGCTATGAAAATGTGGTGTGTACCCAGCCCTTTGGCTGCCTGCCCAACCACATTGTGGGCAAGGGCATGATACGCAAGGTGAAAAGCATTTATCCCCGGGCCAATATTGTGCCTATCGATTATGACCCCAGCGCCACAAAGGTGAACCAGGAAAACCGTATTAAATTAATGCTGGCTGTGGCAAATGAAGAGGCCCCTGTAAGGGCCGTTCCTGCCCCCGTAGGGGTTCAGGGCTAAGAAAAGCTAAAAAGGAAGCTGCCTGTTCATTCCAGGCGGCTTCCTTTTTTATTGTATCACAGTATAAGCCGGCTTCAGATTTTCCCGCTGCTTCTTTTTAGAAATAATGCATTCCCGGCAGAACGGAAAAAGGCCATACAGTAAAGCGCCCTTTGCGGGGATCCGCCTGCACTATACGTTAAACCGGAACAGCACAATGTCTCCGTCCTGCATCACATACTCCTTGCCCTCTGAGCGCACCAGCCCCTTTTCCTTGGCGGCAGCCATGGTGCCGCAGGCCATGAGATCATCAAAGCTGATAACCTCTGCGCGGATAAAGCCGCGCTCAAAATCCGTGTGGATTTTTCCTGCCGCCTGGGGCGCCCGGGTACCTTTCTGGATAGTCCAGGCCCGCACCTCCGGCTTTCCGGCAGTCAGATAGGAGATAAGCCCCAAAAGGGAATAGCAGGCGGTGATGAGGCGGTCAAGGCCCGATTCCTCCAATCCCATGTCGCTTAAAAACAGCAGCTTTTCCTCCAGGGAAAGCCCGGAAATTTCCGCTTCAATTTCCGCGCAGATAGGCAGCACAGCGGCGTGCTCCTGCTCCGCCAGCGCCTGCACTGCCTGGAAGCGGGTGTTTTTCTCCACTCCCTGCTGGAAATCCGCCTCGCTCATGTTGGCGGCGAAAATGATAGGTTTGTTGGTCAGCAGGGAAACAGAGGACAGCAACTCCCGCTCCTCCTCGTCGCAGTCCACGCTGCGGGCAGATTTCCCCTCCTCCAGGGCTTCCCGCACCCGGAGGAAGAAGTCCAGCTCTCCTTGATATTTCTTATCAGCTTTTAAAAGCTTCCTGGTCTTGTCAATGCGCCTGTCCAGCACCTCCATATCGGAAAGCACCAGTTCCAGATCAATGGTTTCAATATCACGCCGGGGATCAATGCTGCCCTCCACGTGGATGATATCGTCATTTTCAAAGCAGCGCACCACATGCACCACCGCGTCCACTTCCCGGATGTTGGAAAGGAACTTATTGCCCAGGCCCTCCCCCTTGGAAGCGCCCTTGACCAAGCCCGCGATGTCTACAAACTCAATGGTAGCAGGGGTGAATTTTTCCGGCTCATACATTTCTGCCAGCTTGTCCAGCCGCTTGTCCGGCACTGCCACCACGCCCACATTAGGCTCAATGGTGCAGAAGGGGTAGTTTGCCGACTGCGCCCCCGCGTTGGTGATAGCGTTAAACAGTGTGCTCTTGCCCACATTGGGCAGGCCAACTATGCCTAATTTCATAATGCGTTATACCTATCCAGAAATCCCCGATTTATGTGGATTCCTGCCTTTCCCTATATTTTGTCTACACCCTTTTTGCGCAGCCTAGCGGGCATGGCCTTTTCAAACTGGCGTACTACTTTTTTATTTATCGCTATAATGTATGAACTCGTCTCTCACTCAAAAGAATCCCTCCAACACAATTATAGAGTATAGCACAAAGACTTCGTTTTTTCAATCATAACCGATCATTCTTCCGCAGTTTTCGGTCTGGGTCATTAAACAATCAAACGAATACAACCTGATACATCTCCATTTTGCGGTGTGCAATCACGGATGGCTTGCGACAAGCCTTTTTCTCCCATATCGACCGCCCTCCTTTAATTTTTACACCGTTGATGCTACACGTTTCTATTCTTATCAAAGGAAGCTTTTCTATAATTAACCCAACGCTTTTGCTTTCGCTATTCCCCACCGGCTTAGCAAATGATTGCTTATACCGACAAAGAGAGCCTGGATCACCCCAGGCTCTTTTTTATTTGAGCAAATCCTGTATTACCTCTGCCGCCAGCAGCAGCCCCGCCATGGCGGGGGCATAGGAAATACTGCCAGGGACAGGGCGGGCGGCTGTGCCCTTTGCCTCACAGGGAGCTAAGGAAGGAAGGGGCGGCTCTGTGGAATACACCACTTTTACTTTTTGGATGCCCAGCTTTTTCAGCTCCCGGCGCATTACCCGGGCCAGGGGGCACACAGAGGTTTTCTCCATATCCGCCACCTGGAAGGCGGAGGCATCCAGCTTGTTGCCCGCGCCCATGCAGGAGATGACCGGCACCCCCGCCTGCTTGCAGCAGCGGATGAGGGCTACCTTGGCGGACACAGTATCGATGGCGTCGCACACATAGCTGTACTGGGAAAAGTCAAACTGCGCCGCTGTATCCTCTGAAAAAAACAGGGGAATAGCCTCTGCCCGGCATTGGGGGTTAATGTCCAGTACCCGCTCTTTTGCCGCCTGGGTCTTGGGCTTTCCCAGGGTGCTTTCCAGGGCCAGTATCTGCCGGTTGCAATTTGTCAGGCTTACATCATCGTTGTCAATGATATCCAAGGCCCCCACCCCGGCCCGGGCTAGGGCCTCTATCACATAGCCCCCCACGCCTCCGGCCCCGAACACAGCCACATGGGCCTGTTCCAGTTTTTCCAGGCCTCCCCGGCCTATGAGCTGTTCTTCCCGGCTAAACCTGTCCATGGGATTTTCCCTCCTTTTTCTGGGCGCTAGCAGCGCACAAGCCATACACCTCCCTGGCTCCGGCGGCATAAAGCGCTTGGGCGCACTGGCACAGGGTGGCCCCTGTGGTGACGATATCATCCACCAGCAGCAACGCTTTTCCCGCTGCCTGGGGCTTTGCCCGGTATCCGCCCGCTTTGGCGTTTTCCAGCCGCTGCGCCCGGCCCAACTGGTGCTGGCGGCGGGTGTCCCGGGTTTTTTCCAGCAAGGGGAGCAAAGGCAGCCCCAAGGCCCTTGCCAGGCTTTTTGCCAGCAGCCTGCTTTGGTCATACCCCCGCTCCTTCCGCCTTTCCCTGGAAAGGGGCGCAAAGGAAACCCCATCGAAGGAAACGGGGAATTCCAGCGCCCTGCCTGCCATAAGCCTCCCTAGCTGTCCGGCAAGCCCCCGCTCCCCTCGGAACTTATATCGGTGCAGGGTTTCCCGGAAGCCGCCCCGGTAGTAGAGGGGCGCGGCAGCCGTCAGGGTTTTCCTGACCCCTTCCAGGGGAAACTGCCGCAGGGGCGGCGCTTCCGCCAAAGGCGCGCAGTCCTTGCACAGCAGTCCCTTAGGCGGCAGCACCCTGCCGCAGCAAAGGCACCGGGCCGGGAAAAACAGCGCCAAAAGCCGCTCTCCTAAAGGCGGGGAAAAAGCCTGCCTCACAGGGTCGCGAGGAACCGGCGGAAGGCTTCATGGCCCTCTCTTGTGTCCTTAAACACCCCGGCGTTGCCCAGAATCTTCTGGAAAATATCCCCCACGCTGTGCTCCACTGCTTCCCGGGCATTCTCCCTGCCTGCGCCCTGGCTGCGCAGATCCTCAAACCAGGCCCTGTGCTTTTCCATTTCCGGCCGGGCCAGTATTTCCGGCGCCTTTTCCGGGCTTTCCAAGGCTTCCTTCAGTAAATCCGTCTCCAGAAGCAGCCGGGGGGGCAGGATGGCAAGGCCCATCACCTCAATCAGCCCGATGTTCTCCTTCTTCACATGGTGGTACTGGCTGTGGGGATGGAACAGCCCCAGGGGATGTTCCTCTGTGGTGCGGTTGTTGCGCAGGACTAAGTCCAGTTCGAAAGCTTCCCCCCTGCGCCTTGCAATGGGGGTGATCGTGTTGTGGGGGGTGTCCCCGGAAAAGGCCAGAATCCCCACGCTTTCGTCAGAATATCCACGCCACTTTGCCAGCACCCTGTCTGCCAGCTCCACAAGCGCTTCCTTGTCCCCTGCTTTCAGCCGCAGGACAGACATGGGCCAATGGACAATGCCTGCCTCCACCTGGGGAAATCCTGGGATGGAAACTGTTTCCCGCAAGGGAGCCTTTGCCATGGGGAACTGGAAATTGCCCCCCTGGAAATGGTCGTGGGACAGGATGGAGCCGCCTACAATGGGCAGGTCGGCATTGGATCCCAAAAAGTAGTGGGGCAGAAACTCCACAAAGCCCAGCAGCCGCCGGAAGGTGTCCTTATGGATTTTCATAGGGCGGTGCTCCCCGCTGAACACAATGCAGTGCTCGTTATAGTATACATAGGGGGAATACTGCAAAAACCACTCCTCCCCGCACAGGGACAGGGGGATAAGCCTATGGCTGCCCCGGGCGGCCTGGTTGAGGCTGCCCTTATAGCCCTCGTTCTCCCGGCACAGGGCGCACTTGGGATAGCCGGACTGGGGTGCGTTTTTCGCCGCCGCAATGGCCTTGGGATCCTTCTCCGGCTTTGACAGATTGATGGTGATGACCATATCCCCATATGGGGTGGGGGCGCGCCAGCTTTTATCCTTTTTCACCCGGTCGGTGCGGATGTAATTGGTGGCCCGGCTCAGCCCGTAATAGTAGTCCGTGGCGGCCTTTTTGTCTTTTTCATAAAGACTGTAAAACTCTTTCACGATTTCCGAGGGCCAGGGGGTGAGGCAGGCCATGATTTCCGTATCGAACAAGTCCCGCCCGTCCTGGGTGTCCGGCTGGATTTTCCCCTCCTCTGCCGCCCAATCACACAATGCCTTTAAAGGCTCTGCCGGGCTTTCCAGCTCCTCTTTCACTTCGCAAAAGGCAAATTCCCCTGCCCCCAGCAAAGCCAGTATCCTGTTTGCGCAATAAAACATATCCTCTTTTTGCAGCAGGCCCTTTTGAAGCCCATACCCTATCAGCCTGCTGATTTCCCTGCTTATGTCTGCCCCCATCACGCTGACCCTCCTTTTATCCGTTTTCCTGTTCCTGCCCCATGCGCGCCCGCACCAAGGAGACAAGCTTCTCTACAGATTCCTGGAAGCTTATGCCGCTGGTGTCCAGCAGCACAGAATCTGCAGCAGGCTTTAAGGGCGCTGTTTCCCGGGTGGAATCCTGAAAGTCCCGCTGGCGTATGTCCTGGAGGATTGCCGCAAAGTCTGCCGCCTGCCCCCCTTCCTCCATCTGCCGCACCCGCCGCCTGGCCCGCTCCTCTGGGGAAGCGGTGAGGAATACTTTCAGGGGTGCGTCGGGCAGCACCACAGTGCCGATGTCCCTGCCGTCCATAAGCACGTTGTGCTCTTTTGCAAGGCCGCGCTGCAGCCCCAGCAAAAAAACCCGCACCGCCGGGACAGCCGCCACAGCAGAGGCTCCCATGGAAACCTCCGGCGTGCGGATGCGCCCGGTCACGTCCTCCCCGTTACAAAATACCTTCTGTCCCTCCGGGGCATAGGCCAGCCGGATGTCCAGCCCCGGCAGGGCGGCCTCTGCCGCCGCTGAATCGCCGGGATTTTGGCCTTTTTCCAGCAGGTGCAGGGCGATGGTGCGGTACAGCGCCCCTGTGTCCACATAAACAAAGCCCAGCTCCTTTGCCGCCGCTTTCGCCACACTGGACTTCCCAGCCCCGGCAGGGCCATCTATCGCAACTGCAAACATAGGCTGAAACCCTCCTTCTTCCGCGATGCCTGTTTATCTCGCACGGCTTCATATTCCTCCCGCAGCAGGCGGTATTCCACCCGAGACTTCATTTTCCCGTCGTGCCACTCCCAATCGGGCCTGCAGGCCTCCTGTATCATGCCGCATTTCTGCATAATGCGCTCTGAGCCGCGGTTCTCCGCCAGGCACCCTGTGTTCATGCGGTAAACGCCGTCCTTCTGGAACGCGAAGTCCAGCACAGCCCCAAATGCCTCGCTGCCGTAGCCCTGCCCCCAGAATTCCGGCAGGTAAAAATATCCCGCATGGCATATTTTCCCCACAGGCGTGCGCGCTATCACCGTGTAGCCCGCGCTGCCAATCTGGGCGCCGTCCTTTAGCTCCACCCGCAGGAAATAGAACCTGCGCTCCGGAGAGGCCGCGTCCGCCAGCACCCGGGCAAAGTCTTCACAGGCTTCCTCCCGGCTGTGAAGCATGATGTCCTGCAGGTAATACATGGTTCTGCTGTGGGTTTTTAAAAAGAAATAGGCTTCCCCGTCAGCCGGGGTGTAATCCCGCAAAACCAGCCGCTTTGTTTCCAAGCGTATCATGTGCGCTTCCTCCCTTCCAGAAAAGCATCTATCCGCCTGATGTCTGCCCAGTCTTTCTCCCGGCCCAAAGCTTCTTTCTGTTTCCGGATGCTCAGAAGGCTTGCCGCCGGCAGGCCTTCAACCTGTATCACTTCGTCTGTCTCCCAGTTTTCCAGCACCTCTATCTGCCCGCTGTAGGCAAATATCCTGGTATTCCCTAAGGGGCTGCGGCGGAAAGCCACGCCCTGTGCCTCCAAGCGATCAGCCAGTTCTGTTGTGCAGACAAGGTCGATATCCCGCGTCTGCTCCTTTATGCCGTACAGCACCAGCGCCGCCCCAGAGGTAAGCCAGCAATCCTCCCCCAGAAAGGGCGCGCCCTTTAAAATTTCCAGGATATCTTCCCTGCCCAGCATGCCTTTTTCCATACGTTCTCCCTCCTTGGGTTTCTTCCGCGCCCCCCGCCTAAGCGTGCAGCCCTGCCAGCCGCCCGGTGGCAAAGGCTATCTGGAGGTTGAAGCCCCCGGTGGGGGCGTCGCAGTCCAGCATTTCCCCGGCAATAAACAGCCCCCTGCACAGCTTTGACTCCATGGAGCGGGGATCGATCTCCTTAAGGTTTACGCCTCCCGCTGTGACAATGGCCTCGGCAAGGGGCCGGGTACCCTGTATCTCCAGGGTGAAATCCTTCAAAAGCCTGCCTAATCCCCGGCGCTGCTCTTTCGTAACAGAATGGCAGCGGGTGTCCGGCCCAATGCCGCTGCGCTCTATGACAACGGGAATAAGCTTTTGAGGCAGGAGGCTGTCTAAAGCGTTTGCGTATATGCGGTTTTTCTGCCCCTCCAGCTCCCGGAGCAGCCGGGCATCCAACTGGGCCTCGTCCAGGGCTGGCTTTAAGTCGATGTGTACCGTATATTTCCCCGGCTCCATGGGCCGCATATAGGCGGAGGCGCTTAGGACAGTCGGCCCGGAAAGGCCGAAGTGGGTGAACAGCAGCTCGCCAAAATCCTCATATACCGGCTTCTTTTTCCCTTTTTCCGTCACCCGCAGGCCGCAGTTTCGCAGGGAAAGGCCCATCAGGCGGCTGCACCACTGCCCTTTTTCCACCAAAGGCACCAGGGAAGGCCCTATGGGCATAATGGTGTGCCCGGCAGCTTCTGCCAGCTTATAGCCTGTGCCGTCAGAGCCTGTGCCAGGATAGGAAGCGCCGCCGCAGGCCAGCACCAGGCTGTTGCAGGTATACCACCTGCCCTGCCCTGTTTCCACGCCTGCGGCGCGGCCCTCAGACAGCACCAGCCCTATAGCCTCCTCCTGGAGCACCTGCACCCCCTGGCTTTCGCAGAAGCGGGCCAGGGCCTCCGCAATGTCGTGGGCGCTGTCCGACCGGGGAAACACCCTGCGGCCCCGCTCTGTTTTCAGGGGCACGCCCAGGCCCTCAAAAAAAGCCATTACATCCTGGGGGCCGAACTGGGCCATGGCCCCCCGCAGGAACTTTGCCCCCCGCACAGCGGCGGCAGCGGCTTCCTCCGGGGCGCAGTTATTTGTCACGTTGCAGCGGCCCTTGCCGGTAATACGCAGCTTGCGCCCCATCTGCCTGTTTTTTTCAAACAGCGCCACCCGCTTTCCCTGACCACCGCACATCCCGGCGGCCATCATCCCCGCAGGCCCGCCGCCTACCACAATTGCGTCAAACTCTCCCTTCATGCCTTTGCTCACGTGTTTTTCTCATCCACCTTTTCATAAACTCCATACTCGTCCCAAATAGATTCAATGCTCCGCAGCGTGTCCGCCACCTCCTGGTGCTTGCGGATAGCCACTGCCACAACCAGGGCGTTGATAATACTTTGGGGGCCTACCAGGGAGTCCACAAAGGAAACCATATCGCTCCTTGCCAGCAGCAGGTGGGCAGCATGTTCCGCTAAGGGGGACAGGGGGCTGTCCGTAATAGCCACAGTGACCATGTGCCGGTCAGAGGCATAGCGCAGGGTTTTTGCCGCCTTTTTTGAATACCGGGGGAAGCTGATGGCAATCACCGCGTCCCCCTCCCCGGCCCGGATAATCTGCTGTAAAATAGTGGCCTCGCTGGTGGCCTCTACCAGATGCACTGTGTCGAAAATCAGCCGCAGATAGTGGGCCAGGAAGGAAGCCAGGGCAAAGGAACTGCCCGCCCCCAGCACATAAACTTTCCTGGCCTTTGCCAGGGCGTCTGCGGCCCGGTTAAAGGCTTCCCGGTCAATATTCTCCCGGGTGCGCTTTAAAATGTCAATATCCTGTTCCAGCACCGCGTCCAGAAGCTTGTCCGGCCCTATGTTCTGGCTGGTCATTTCCAGGCGCTGGACGCTGGTGAGCTTGCTGCGTATCATCTCCTGCATGGCCTGCTGCAGGGCCGGGTATCCGGCATAGCCTATTTCTGTGGCAAAGCGCACCACAGTGGACTCGCTTACCCCCACTGTGGCCCCCAAGCGGGACGCCGTCATAAACGCCACCTTGTCCGGGTGCTCCTGGATATACCGGGCAATGGCCCGCTGGCCTTTGGAAAAAACCGCACTCTTGCTGCGGATCCTTTCAGAAAGCTGACTGTTCATAGTCCCTCCCATTTTGCAAAAAAGAAAATTTCCTCTTCATGCTTCATTCTAAGGCTTTATCCTGCAAAAAGCAAGAGGATTTCCGCCAAATTCTGCTCTGCAAAGGATTTTTTTGCAAGCTGCCCAGCCTGTTTGCCCAGGCGCGCCTGCTGGCGCTCTGGGGGCCTCCAACGCCTCCGGCGGCTTAAGGGGGTTTTTTGAGGAAAAACCCCCTTAAGAATCCCCAAAACCTTTGCGTATCGGCAACGCGGTTAAAAGGCGGCAAAAACGGGAGGGCTGCGCCCTCCCGCCTTTTGTTGTGCAGTTTTAAGGCTGTGCGGTAAAGTGCTTCACCACGCAGGTGCCGTCTCCCAAGTCGGCCCACTGCCGGGCAGAGAGGTCAAGGCCTGCCTGCATCAGCACGCCACCGGCATACACCTCTCCGGTTTCCTCGTCTTTATAGAGCCTGTCCGGGTCAAGGCCTTGCAGGCGCTGCACCTGGTATACCTTGCCCGGCCTGCGCATAATCACCCGGGTGTACAGTGCCTCGCTCTTGTCAGGGCTTACGAACATCCAGTCGCAGAAATGGGGGTTCTCTGTGGGGGTGTTCAGGCGGTACAGGTCGCCGTAATGGGTGAGGTTGTAATACTTGTGATAGTCTGCCACCTGCGCCCGCACAGCTTCCTTTTCCTCCTCTGTGAGAAGCCGGGGATCCAACTCATAGCCAAAGGTGCCCCACATGGCCACTGCCGCCCGGGTGTTGATGTCTGTGCGGAGATTTGCGGAAACATGGGCGCCCATGGAGGAGGCGGGATAGCACAGGGAGGCCCCGAACTGGATGGAAAGCCGCTCAATGGCATCTGTGTTGTCGCTGGCCCAGATCTGGGGGGAATAGTACAACATGCCGGGGTCGAACCGGCCGCCTCCAGAGGAGCAGTTCTCCAGCAGGATGTGGGGGAAGGCGGTGGTAATCCTGTCCATCAGGTCGTATACCCCCAGCACGTAGCGGTGGAAAAACTCCCCCTGGCGTTCCGGGGGCAGGGACAGGCTGGCAGCCTCGCTGATATGCCGGTTGCAGTCCCATTTGATGTATTCGATGTTGTTCTGGGAAATCACGTCGTACATCTGCTGGAAAATGTTGTCCCGCACGTCTTTGCGGGTCATGTCCAGCACGCACTGGTGGCGGGAAAGGGACTTCTCCCGGCCCTGGGCGCACACAGCCCAATCCGGGTGGGCGCGGTAGAGGTCGCTGTCCGGGTTTATCATCTCCGGCTCATACCAGATGCCAAAGGACACACCCAGGTCGTTTACCCGCTTAATAAGGCTTTGCAGGCCGCCTTTAAGCTTCTCCTCGTTTACCTGCCAGTCTCCCAAAGCCCGGAAATCGTCATGCCTGTCCCCAAACCAGCCGTCATCCATCACCAGCATCTCAATGCCCAGATCTTTCGCTGCTTTGGCAAATTCTACCAGCTTCTCGTCGTCAAAGTCAAAGAAAGCCGCTTCCCAGCTATTGATCAGCAGCGGACGCTTTTTCTTGGCCCAGGCGCTGCGCATCAGGTGCTCTATATAGAACTTATGGAAGGTGCGGCTCATGCCTCCAAGGCCCTCATTGGAATACGCCAGCACTGCCTCCGGGGTGGTGAAAATTTCCCCCGGCTCCAGGCGCCAACGGAAGTCCGCGGGGTTTATGCCTGCAAGCACCCGGGTGGCGCCCCGGTCGTCCACCTCCATATCAATGGCAAAGTTGCCGCTGTATATCAGGTTCAGGCCGTACACCTCGCCTGACTCCTCCCCTGCGCCCTGGGCTGCCAGCGCCATAAAGGGGTTGTGGTTGGGGCCTGTCATGCCGCGCTTGGACTGTATCCCCTGCAGGCCATGCTGCAAGGGGTGGCGCACCGCGGTATTCTCCTTGGCCCAGCGGCCGTGAAGGTGTATGCAGTCAAGGCCCATGCCCGGCAGCTCCAGGCAGGCGCTGTAAGCCCGCTCTAGATCTACAGGGGCCTGCCCCCTGTTTTCCAGGCGGGCGCTGCGGGTTATCACGTCAAAGTCCGCGAAAACTGTGTACAGCAGGAAGGCGCGCACCCCTGTCACTTTATCTGTAAGCTCAATTTCCAGGGTCTGGGCCTTGCCCTCTTCCCCAAAGGCGGCAGGCAGGCCGGAAAGGCCGGGCTTGCCGGGGAGAATCCGGTGGGACACATAGTGCATGTCCGTCACTGTATCCCCCTTTTCCCCCCGCACAGAAAGGGCGGAGATGCGGAAATCCCCGGCCCCGTTGCAGGGGAACTCCAAGGGGGCGATGTCCAGGGAGAAATACGGATCATCCACGTAGGGGTTCTGGGGGCTTAGGGAATCGTACACCCCTCTAAAGGCATTTTTTTCCAGGCCCTGCAGGGAGGAAAGCTTTTTCCCGTAATACAGGTGGACTAAATACCCCCCTTCGTTTATTTGGAACGCATAGGTGGAGTTTTTAGAATCTAACTGGAACAGGCGGGATTCTTCGTGAAATTTGATTTGCATAAACAGCGCCCCTTTCATAAGGCAGGTTTTCGAGTGGAGTTTCTGTACTTTATGGATAATGGCGTAAGGCAATGGGGTGGAACTCCATACGTGTATAAAGTCAGGTTTTAGAATCAAATCCTTTTTTAAAAGGATTTGCAAGGTGTGGAACAGAGTTCCACGACCCTACGGTCTTTCAAATAACCCTGCTGGCAGGCGGATATCCTCTTTCGGCACCTTGTCCCAGGAGAAAAGAGGAAGCAGCTCCTGGGGGGAGGCAGGCCGGGGAACCGGCAGCAGCCCGGCGCAGCAGGCCAGGCGGCCTGTGATGTCCCTGGGGGAAAAGCCTTTTTCCAGCAGAGCTGAAAGGCTTATGTCCCCGTCCCGCTTGGAAAGCCGGCGGCCGTCCGGGGCCAGCAGCAGGGGGGTGTGGAAATACGCCGGGGGCGCAAAGCCCAGCAGTTCATAGAGGTATAGCTGCCGGGGGGTGGAGGAGAGGAGATCCCGCCCACGCACCACCTGGGTAACCCCCATGGCGGCATCGTCCGCCACCACTGCAAGCTGGTACGCAAACACTCCGTCAGAGCGGCGGAGGATAAAGTCCCCGCACTCTTTTTGCAGGTTCTGCCGGATTTCCCCATAGTGCCCGTCCTGAAAGGCAATCTCCCTGTCCGGCACCACCAGGCGCAGGGCAGGAGGGCGCTTTTCAGCAAGCTTCTCTGCTTCCTCTGGGGAAACCTGCCGGCATTTTCCGCTGTACATCAGTTCTCCGTCAGAGGCGTGGGGAGCGCTGGCAGCGTGCAGTTCTGCCCGGGAGCAGAAGCAGGGATATAGAAGCCCTTTGCATCGGAGCTTTTGCAGCAGGCCTTCATAGTAGGCTGTGCGCTGGCTTTGGCAGTATGGCCCTGGCTCTCCCGCCGCCAGGCCCCCTTCGTCCCAGGTAAGGCCCAAAAGGAGCAAGTCCTCCAGAAGCTGCCGGGTGTAGGCTGGCTTTGCCCGTTCCACGTCCAAGTCCTCTATGCGCAGGATAACCCGCCCCCCGTCCTTCCGGGCGGAGAGCCAGGCGAGCAGCGCGCACAAAAGGTTTCCCAGGTGCATCCTGCCGCTGGGGGTGGGGGCAAAACGGCCCACCGTTTCTTTCTGGCTGCCCATTTATTTCTGCTTTGTATTGGCGTAATCCGCCACAACCGGCATACCGCAAAGATACCGCCTTACCATGTCCAGAGCCTGGGAGGCCGCGCAGTGCCGGTGCCATTCCCGGCTCTTGGTGCGGCCGATGGGGCTGCGCTTTGTCACCCAGGTGTCTTTGCCATCGGAGAGGGCGATATAAATCAGGCCCACAGGCTTTTCGGCTGTGCCCCCCTCCGGCCCGGCAATGCCTGTAATGCCAACCCCCAAGTCACTGCCCGAGGCCTTTACAATGCCCTCTGCCATGGCCCGGGCCGTTTCCTCGCTGACAGCGCCATGGCGCTCCAAAATGTCATGGGGAACGCCTAAAAGGGCTTCTTTGGCGGCGTTTGCGTAGGTGACGCAGCCCATGTCGAACACAGCGGAGGAGCCGGGGATATCTGTCAGGCGCTTAGAAAGCAGCCCCCCTGTGCAGGATTCGGCGCAGGCAAGCTTTTTCCCCTGCTTTAATAGCTCCTGCACCACCAGCTCCTCCAGGGATCCGATGTCCAGGCTGTACACAAAATCTCCCAGCCGCCGCCTGATTTCAGAAATCAAAGGCTGGCACATTTCATCTGCCGTTTTAGCGTCAGGCGCCTTGGCGGTCACCCGCAAAAGGCACTCCCCCTCCTTGGCATAAGGGGCCAGGGTGGGATTTTCCCCGTCCATTAAATCATCCATCATCTGGGCCACAGGGGCCTCCCCACGGCCGTAAATATGGATGTTGTGGGAGACAATCACCGACTCCTGGCCCTTAGCCAGATAGGGTACGGCATAGTTATGGAGCATGGGGGCAAGCTCGGAGGGCGGCCCTGGCAGCATAATGATGGTGCAGCCGTTTTCCGCCTGGAAGGCGCAGCCAGGGGCAGTGCCGTTGTCATTTTGCAGTACAGTGCAGCCCTCCGGGAGCCACGCCTGCTTTGCCTGGTTCTCGCTGACATGCTTTTCATTAAAATAATTTTCAATCCTGCGCAGGCTCTCCTCATGGAGGGCAAGCTTCTTTCCGGCTGCCGCCGCGGTAGTCTCCTTTGTCAGATCGTCGGTGGTAGGCCCCAGGCCCCCTGTCATAATAAGCAGATCGCTGCGGGAGATGGCAGTCTCCACAGCGTAGCGCAGGCGGTCTGCGTTGTCCCCCACCACTGCGGAGTACAGCAGGTTGATGCCCAGGCCCGACAGCGCCTGGGCCACAATGGCTGCGTCTGTGTTTACCACCTGGCCTAAGAGCAGCTCTGTGCCCACGGAAATAATTTCTGCGTTCATGCGCGTTCCTCCTTTTTGTTGGGCTGCCGGGTCTCGTCTGCCGACTCGGTCGGTCGCAAGACGTGTGCCACCGGCACACAGCAACCCCAAGCCTGCCTCAAGGAACTTTTTTGGAAAAAAGTTCCTTGAGAATCTTCAAAAAACTTTGCCTGTCCGCTTAGCCGGAAACAGGGTGCGTCAGCGGGTCATAATTAAAAATTTATTTTTGTAATAGGAATTTGTGACTTCCCGGGAAGCTGCAAACCCGCATTTCTCATAAGTCTTTATAGCCCGCCTGTTAAAAGCCGCCACAGAAAGCCGGAAGCGCTCTGCGCCATACTCCCGCCGACCAAAGGCCAGCCCCGCCAGTACAAAGCCCTGGCCCAGCCCCTTCCCGCATAAATCGGGCCGTAAACGCAGGCCGATGTCGAGGAAGCCAGGCTTATAGGGGCTTTCTTCCATGGTGGGGATTTGCCCATCCGGGCCAAAGGAAAAGGTTCCGGCAGGGCGGCCCGAAGGGTCAAAACAAACAAAAGCGTGGGGGATCACCATATTGGCGGGGTCGTGGGATGCGGGCCAGTTATAAAAATCGTATGGCGGCTCATATTGCCAAAGGGCAATGGCCTGCGCGGCCTCCGCTGTCATAGGTGTGAAATTCCAGTCCATAACGCCTCCTTTATGGGTTCACCTTGTCTAAGTCCCCATGAATGACGGTGGGGGAAAAGGCGCTGATTTCATCATACAGCAGGCCTTCTGGGATATCGTTCCAGAGATAGATTTTTTTGCCCTCCATAAAGGCTTCATACAGTTCCAGGAAGGTGGAGCCGCCAATATAGTTTTCCTGGCCGTTTTTGTCGAAGTTCAGGGCCAGCACCGCGTCCATCTGCCGCACCCGTTCCCGGCTGCGGCGGAACAACTCGCTTTTCATGCGGCTGTGCTCCTCCGGCCCCTTGGCATACCACTGGCTTTCCGCCTCAGGCCTGTCGTGGGTGAAAGGGATATAGACCTCCCAGCCCAATTCCTCCAGCCGCGCCTTGGCAGACGCAAGCTGGGAATAAAAAGCCTTGCTGCAAATGAGAAATATTTTTTTCATGGCTTTCTCCCTTTCCTTGAAAAAACGGCGCGGCCCAAAAGCCACGCCGTTCCCAAATCCAACCTATAAATCCAGCAAAACCGGAAGCACGTCCGGCGCGCGATGGCTCGCGTAAACGTGGCACACAGTGACCGGCGAAAGATGCCCATCTATGCGCCCTGCGTCTTGGGCGCAAAAGCGTTTTGTCACGCTGCTTATTTTACCATGCTGGCGATTTCTTCGGCGAAGTTGTCCTCGCGCTTCTCCAGGCCCTCGCCCTTCTCAAAGCGGGTGAACCCGGCAATCTTGATTTCGCCGCCCAGCTCCTTGGCAACGCCGTCCACATACTGCTTCACGCTCATGCTGCCGTCCTGCACATAGGCCTGGTCAACAAGGCAGATTTCCTTAAAGAACTTGCCCAGACGGCCTGTAACGATTTTCTCGGCAATGTTGGCAGGCTTGCCCTCGTCCACAATCTGCTGGGTGAGGATTTCCTTCTCCTTCTCCACCCGCTCGGCAGGCACAGAGGCCTCATCCAGATACTCGGGGTTAAGAGCGGCAATCTGCATGGCCACATTGTGGGCGCAGGTCTTAAAGGCGTCGTTTGCGGCAATTTCATCGCTGGTTTCAAACTTCACGATAACGCCGATACGGCCCCCGGCGTGTACATAAGAGGTGACAACGCCCTCAAAGCGGTCGAAACGGCGCACCTTGATGTTCTCCCCGATGGTGAGGATCTTTTCCTTCAGCAGGGCGTCCACTGTCAGCTCGCTGCCCTCGGCCTTGCACTGGAGCAGGGCCTCTACGTCAGCGGGGTTCTGATGGATGATGGTGTCGGCACAAATCTTCACAAAGGCCTGGAACTCGGCGTTCTTGGCAACGAAGTCGGTTTCAGCGTTGACCTCCACCACCACAGCTACCTTGCCGCAGTCGCTAACAACAGCATAGGCTACGCCCTCAGCGGCAATGCGCCCGGCCTTCTTTACGGAAGCGGCAAGGCCCTTCTCCCGCAGCAGGTCAATGGCTTTGTCCATGTTGCCCTCAGCTTCTGTGAGAGCCTTTTTGCAGTCCATCATGCCGCACCCGGTCTTCTCCCGCAGGGCGGCAACGTCTTTAGCAGTAAAATTCATTCTATAATCTCCGTCCTTTCTTCAAACTTCCAGCCAGAGGCTTTGCTTCCACGCAAGGAGGGCCATTCTTCCCTTCCCCGCGTTTTGGCAGGCGAACTATCTATAACATATATGCGTGGGAAATTACTTTGGAATTATTCCCCGGCCTCAGCGGCGGGAGCCTCTTCCTCAGCGGCTTCTTCCCGGGCAGCAGCACCCATCTGGCCCTCGCGGCCCTCGATGACAGCGTCTGCCATGGCGCCGGCAATCAGCTTGACAGCGCGGATGGCGTCGTCATTGCCAGGGATAACATAGTCGATTTCGTCAGGATCGCAGTTGGTGTCCACAATGGCCACAATGGGGATGTGCAGCTTCTTGGCTTCTGCCACAGCAATGCGCTCCTTGCGAGGATCCACAATGAACAGGGCGCCAGGGAAAGCTTTCATCTCCTTGATGCCGCCCAGGAACTTCTCCAGCTTCTCAATTTCAAGCTGCAGCTTGCTGACTTCCTTCTTGGGAAGCAGATCAAAGGTGCCGTCCTCTTCCATCTTGCGAAGCTGGGCAAGGCGCTGGATGCGGGTGCGGATGGTGGTGAAGTTCGTGAGCATGCCGCCCAGCCACCGGGCGTTTACATAGTATGCGCCTGCGCGGGTGGCTTCTTCCCGGACAGAGTCCTGGGCCTGCTTCTTGGTGCCCACAAACAGGATGTTCTTGCCCTCGGTGGCCAAATCCCGGACAAAATTGTAGGCTTCCTCCAGCTTGCGCACGGTTTTCTGCAGGTCGATAATGTAGATACCGTTGCGCTCCGTGAAAATGTAGGGAGCCATTTTGGGGTTCCACCGGCGGGTCTGGTGGCCGAAGTGAACGCCGGCCTCCAAAAGCTGCTTCATAGATACAACTGCCATGTTACAAATACCTCCTTGGTTTTTTCCGCCGCCACAGGGGCTTTTTTGGGGCAGACCCGGAGTAAATCCAGGCACCAATCCAAGCCTGCGGCGTGTGTTTTGCTGTAACCGCCTTATTGTACCACAGCCCCCCTGAAAAAATCAAGGGTTTTCGCAGGTTTTCCCTATTTAATAAGCAAAAACAGCCACCTGCCTTTGCCGGGCTATAAAAACTGGGAGTTATAAAGCCCTGCGTAAAAGCCGGCCTTTGCCATCAGCTCCTCATGGGTGCCCTGCTCCACAATGTCTCCCTCCCGCACCACCAGGATACAGTCGGCATTCTGGATGGTGGAAAGCCTGTGGGCAATGACAAAGCAGGTGCGGTCTTTCATCAGCTCCCGCATGGCGGCCTGTATCCGCCGCTCTGTGCGGGTGTCCACGTTGGAGGTGGCCTCGTCCAGGATGAGCATTTTCGCGTCTAGCAGCATGGCCCGGGCAATGGTGAGAAGCTGCTTCTGGCCCTGGGAGATGTTCATGCCGTTTTCGTCCAGAAGGGTGTCGTAGCCCTGGGGCAGGCCCATAATGGTCCGGTGGATATGGGCGGCCCTGGCGGCTGCCTCCACCTCCTCCCGGCCGGCATCCTTTTTGCCATAGGCCAGGTTTTCAAAGATGGTGCCTGTGAAAAGCCAGGTGTCCTGGAGCACCATGGCATAAGCCCCCCGCAGGCTCTCCCGGGTGATGTCCCGTATCTCCCGGCTGTCCAGCTCTATGTGCCCGCTGTCCGGATCGTAAAACCGCATCAAAAGGTTTATCAGGGTGGTTTTCCCGGCCCCTGTAGGGCCGACGATGGCGATAAGGGCGCCGGGGGGCGCGTGGAGGCTCAGGTCGTGGATGATGGTTTTCTCCGGGTTGTAGCCGAATTTCACGTGCTTCATGGCCACGTCCCCCTGGACATGGAGGGCGGGCAGGGCATTCGGGGCGTCGGCAGGCTCCGGATCCTCGTCAATAAGGCGGAACACCCGCTCTGCCGCCGCGCAGGCGGACTGCAGCTCGCTGACAATGTTCGCCATTTCGTTAATCGGCCCGGAGAACTTCCGGGAATACAGCACAAAGGAGGAAAGGGGGCCAATGGTCAGCTTCCCCATAATGAAGAGGATGGCCCCGAACACGCTGATAAAGGCTAAGGACAGGTTGTTGATGAAGTTCACAGAAGGGCCTGTCATGCCGCCGTAATAGTCGGCGTTGTAGTAAGCGTCCACCGCGTTCTTGTTCCGCTGGTCAAAGCGGCCTGTCATGGTTTCCTCCTGGTGGTAGGCCTTGGTGGTTTTCTGTCCGCTAATCACTTCCTCTACATAGCCGTTCAGCTCTCCCAGCATGACAGAGCGCTTGTGGAACAGGGGGCGCACCTTCCGGGTCATATACCGGGTGAACAGGACGGACATGGGGATGGTGACGGCAAACACCAGCACCAGCACCGGGGAGATGACAATCATCATAATGAGGGAGCCAAGCACCGTAATGGCGCTGGCGGCTATTTGCAGCAGATCGTTTGACAAAGAGGCATTCACTGTGTCGATGTCATAGGAAATGCGGCTGACAATGTCCCCGGTCTGGTGGCTGTCAAAGTAGGATACAGGCAGGGTGGTAAGGCGGTCAAACACCTGCCTGCGCATCTGCTCCACAATCTTCTGGCTCAACTGGATCATCAAAACGGAAAGCCCGTAAGAAAGCCCGGAGGAGGCCGCGTAAAACACAGCCATCAGCCCGCAGTATGTAAAGACTGCCGGGAAGTCCGTGCCGCCGGGCACCAGGCCGATGGCGTCTATGGCCTTGCCTGAGAGCATAGGGCCTAAAAGCGCCAGCAGGTTGCTGGCCGCCGTCAGCCCGATGGCCCCCAGCGCCAGCCACTTGTGGGCGTATATGTATCCTCCCAGCCGCAAAAGCACCTTTTTCCTGTCTTTGGGCTTTTCAATAGGCCCTTTTGGCATCCGCATGGGCATGGCCCTCACTCCTTTCCTGCCGGGCTAAGACCTTGGGGATCCCATCCCCAACCCCCTGCAAAACCTTTTAAAAAAGGTTTTGATTCGAAAACTAATTACTTGTGTACACAGGCTTTCACGGGAATCAGCAAATCAAGCTGCACTGTTTCCGGCTCCCCTTCCGGGGTGTTTTTAATATGGTCATAATAGTTTAAATGTTCCTCCAGGCCGCCGAACATGTTCTCCGGCGTGCCGGATCCGTTTCCCTCATATTCTTCGCTTTCTTCCACCCACCGGGCCAGCCATGCCCACTCGTGAAAATCCCCCATGCGGATGCAGTGGGCCGCATAGGTGCCCCCGGGGAAATGCTTCTTTTCTAAAGGAGCGGGTACTTCCATGTCCTCCGGGATGGTCAGCCAGAATTCATAGCCATATTCCCCGCCTTCCGGAGGCGGGTTGGGGCTGTTGAACCCAAACAGCCGCAGGCTGCTGCTTGTCTCCCACAGGCGGTTTTGGCGGGCAAACTCCGCTATCATCCGCCCCGCATGGTTTTCCGGCTCCGGCCCTGCATACCGGGCGGCAGCTACCGCAGAGGCGGGCAGGTGTATAATCCTTACGTCTTTCAGCTTGGCGGCTTCCTCCGCCCGGGTCAACTCTTCCATCTTCCTGGCACGCTCCTTTTCGCTTTTCAAATTGGGAGGAGTAAAGGCTTCTGCCAGCGCCAGCAGGCGGCTGTTTTCCAGCAGCGTCTGCCCGGCAGGCATCCAGTACCGGCTTTTCAAGGCTTCCAGCAGTTCGCCCAGTATGTCCCGGACAGCCTCCAGGGCCGCCGCTTCCCTGCCCAGCTCTTCCAGCTTTTCCCCGCATATCCGGATGGCTTCCCGGGCAGTGGGATCCCCTAAAGCCTTTCCTATCTGCTCCAGGGACAGGCGCAGCCTGCGCAGAAGGATAATCTGCCGCAGCCGGGAAACATCCTCCCCGTCATACATGCGGTAGGCATACCCCTCCTGCCGCTTGCTGCTTATCAGCCCTTTCCCCTCATAGTACCGGAGCATCCGGGTGGAAAGCCCCAGCATATGGGATACCTGGGTGACGGTCAGCAATTCGTGTTCCATGGCGCTCCCTCCTCTCTGGCAAACAGTATAAAGTGCGACACAGTGTTCAAGTCAAGGGGAAGAAAAAGTTTTTTTGCAAAAGAGGAGGTGCCCCAATAGAGCGTTTAGAAATGGGGGAACATAAAAGTTTCGTCCATTCGTTTCACGAATGGATCACCTTCTTCAAAGGTGGTGGGTTTTTGGGGGGCGAGGGTTGCCAGTGGCAACCGTTCCGAACCGACCGAGCCGGCAGGCGAGACTCAAAGCCTTAAGCCGCGCCAAGCTGTGTCTGGGCAATCTCCTGATACACCGGGCAGCTTGCCATCAGCTCCTCGTGGGTGCCATAGCCGATGGCCTTCCCTTCCTCCAGCACCAGGATGTGGTCGGCGTGGAGCAGGGAGCTGACACGCTGGGCCGCGATGAGGGTGGTGGTGCCTGTGTATTCCTCCCGCAGGGCTTTGCGCAGGGCGGCGTCTGTCTTATAGTCCAAGGCGGAGGAGGAGTCGTCTAAGAGCAGGATCTCCGGAGAACCCGCCAAAGCCCTGGCCACCAGCACCCGCTGGCGCTGGCCCCCGCTTAAGTTGGTGCCCTTAGAGGTGAGCATATGCCCTAAGCCCTCCGGCAGGGCGGAGATGAACTCCCAGGCCTGGGCGCACCGGACTGCCTTTTCAATGGCCTCCCGGGGAAGCCCCCGGCCAAAATCTATGTTCTCGTAAATGGTGTCCGCAAACAGCACGTCGTTTTGGAACACCACGCCGAATTTCGTGTGCAGCTCCTCTGGCGGCAGGGAATCCACCTGCCTGCCGCCAATGGAGATTTTCCCCCCGTCCGGGTCATACAGCCGCATGAGCAGGGACATAATGGTGGACTTGCCGCAGCCTGTGGCCCCGATGATGCCAAGGGTTTCCCCTGGCTTTAAGGCAAAGGAGATATCTTCTACCGTCGGCTCCTTTTTGCCGTAAGAGAAAACCACATGGTCAAACTCCACATGGTAGGGGCTTTCTTCCGGCTTTCTGGGCACAACGGGCAAATCGGGCGCTGTGTGCAGCACCTCCGCAATGCGGCCCCCGGAAGCGGAACCCCTGGAATACATGACAAATATCCGGGTGACCGCCATCATGGAGTTTAAGATGATGGTGAAATAGCTTAGAAAGGCGATAATTTTCCCCGGCTGGCTCAGCCCGGCATTGACCCGGAAGGCCCCTGTGATGATAACCGCCGTCAGCCCCAGGTTCAGCAGCAGGTTCATCATAGGGTTTGTGATGCCCATGACAATGCCCGCCTTTTTCTCCCGGCGCACCACCTCTTTGTTGATGCCGTCAAAGCGCCCCCGCTCATACTCTGTTTTGGACAGGGCCTTTATCACCCGTATGCCGGAAATGGTTTCCCGCACTGTGCGCACCATGCCGTCTATCCCCTGCTGGAGCTGGGTGTACAGGGGCACTCCCTTTTTGGAAACTGTGTACACCAGCACAGCCAGAAGGGGCAGGGTACACACCAGCACCAGGGTGAGCACCGGATCCAGGGTCAGGGTGATAAGCACCCCGCCTATCAGCAGGATGGGGGCGCGCACCCCCATGCGCTGCATCATGCCCATGAACTGGTGGACATGGTAGGTGTCGCTTGTCAGCCGGGATTCCAGGGACGGGATGGAAAACTGGTCTATCTGGGCGCAGGAAAGCAGAGAGATGCGCTGGAACAGATCGTGGCGGATGCGCTGGGTGGCGTGCTGGGCCACCCAGGCCGCCATGCGGTTTGCCACAATATTCGTCACAAGGGCCAGCACAGCCGCCAGCACCATGGCCCCGCCCCACAGCAGCACCTGGCCCATGTCCCGGGTGGGGGCCACTTCGTCGATGAGGTAGGAAAGAATCCAGGGCAGCACCAGATCCATAATGGCGCCGGTAAACTTTATGGCAAGCCCCAGGCTCATCCGGGGCGCAAAAGGCTTCAGGTAATGGAAAATCATCCGCATAAAAAGCTGCCGCGCGATCCGGGATGCCTAATAAAAGGGGAAAAGCTTCTGCCCTTTGCGCCCGGTATCGTTCCTTTCCTTATGTATTTCCGCGGGGAAGCCCCGCACGTATAAGTATAACAAACAATAGTTGCTTTTGCAACTATATTTTAATGGTTTTTCAACCATGACCATAAACCCTAAAAGGGCGGCAAAAAAGGGATACGCATCATCGTATCCCTTTTCCGGCCTGCCTCTGCCGGCGCCTTATCTCACAAAATCCAGTATCCGCCGGGCGTTTTCCTCTGGGGGGCGGAGGCCGTCCACTTGGAGGATGGGCAGGGACAGGGTTTCCAGCCAGTCCTCCACCTGGCGCGGGGGGCGGGCCTCCACCATCTGGAAGAAGCCCTGCTCCTTCTCAAAAAGATCCCCGCCAGGGCGCATCCTGTCCCCAAATTTCCCAAAGGATCTGTCCTTCACCCGCGCTATGCGCACTTCCCTGGGCACATAGACAAACACCGCGTGGGTAAACCGGGAGAGCGCTTCCTCCCCAAAATCCGCCACCACAGAGGTGAAAATGAAATCCTCATACCGCTTGAGATCCCGAAGCAGCAGCGCCGCCACCTGGGCCTTTGTGCGGGATTTCCCATAGGCATAGCCATCTTCCTGCCGGGGGAAATAATAGTCCTCCGTATCCCGGAAGGTGTAGCCGGACAGGGCCGCAAGCGCTTTGCCTAAAGTGGTTTTCCCCGCGCCGTTGCCGCCGCACAGCAAAATTTTACGACCCATAGCGCCTCCTTATTCGTACTGCAAAACTGCCGTATGCCGGGGCATGTCCGGGGTGATTTCCATGCTGGCGCCCTCATAGCGCACCCACCGCCCGCAGATGTCCAGATACTCGTCTACTGTGCCCAGCACGTCGAAGCCGAAGGCATCGCTGCGGTAGTGCATGGGAATCACCACCCGAGGCCCCACCGCGTCCACAATCTTCTTTGCTTCCTCCGGACCCACTGTGTAAAAGCCGCCTACAGGCACCATAACCACATCACAGCCCTGCAGGGCCTCTATCTGCTCTGGGCTTGGCATACAGCCAATGTCTCCAAAGTGGGCGGCCTTTACGCCGCCGCCCTCCAGAATGTGGATAACATTTGGCCCCCGCTTGGCCCCCTGCTCTCCGTCATGGAAGCTTTGCAGGCTTGTCACCTGTATGGGGCACGCCCTGCCTGTCAGCTTTACCCCGGCCCAGTAGCCATGGTCATAGTGCTCATGGCTGCACAGCACCAGATCCGCCTCCTCCTGTATGTCCCTGCACCCAGGCACGCTGCCCGGCTCAAAGGGATCCAGCACCACAGAGCCTCCTTCGCACTCCGCCTTAAAGCAGGAATGCCCCAGCCAAGTTAGTTTCATCATACCGCCCACATCCTTTCTTTTTTCCCATTATACCCCAAGGGAGAAGCCTTGGCAACAAAGAAATTCCCGCCCCCACCGGAACGGGAATTTTGTCTTAGAGTCGGTATTCCATCTGCACGTCGCAAGGCTCTGCCACCGCGTGGCAGGGATCCGGCTCTTCCGCCTCCACGCAGCCCATGGCCCTATAAAACGCCATAGGCCCTGCCGCCGAGTGGGCCGATATATAAAGCTTCTCCGCCCCCAGCGCCCGGCCGGACTGGGCCGCCTTTTGGAACAGCTCCCGGCCCAGCCGCTGGCCCCGACAGTCATAGGAAACCTGCAGTTCCGCCATGTCCGCGTATTGCCCCCGGGATCCCTTCAGCCTGCCTTCCACCGCGCAAAAGCCCTTCAGTCTGCCGTCTAAGAACGCGCCCCACACCTGCCCGCCCTCTGCCAGCAGCCTGCGGAAAATGCCGCTTATCCTTTCCGGCTCGCCACTTCCCCAGCGGTCGGTATAGCACACGTCCTGTATTTCCCAGTGTCCCTCCGCTTTCCGCCACGCTTTCTCCACAGGCTGGAAGCGGCAGAAATCGTGGAACAGGCTGCCGCACAGCTCTTCCTTTGCGAGGGGGCGCATCACCTTTTCCGGTAGGTATTTGGAGAGGTACAGCACCAGCTCGTCATCGTTTGCGCAGGGGGCGCCTTCCTCCAAGTGCTTGTCCTGATACCACACGCCTGTGCCATCAAAGAGGTAGCCGCGCTTGATATACATCCTCTGTGCCGGGCCATAGCCGCTGTGCAGTCCCACTCCCAGGCAGACGATGCGGCTGGTTTTCACGGCTTCTGCCTCGGCGCAGTCCATCAGCCGGGAGCCAATGCCCTTGCGCTGGAACTTCTCCAGCACATTGAAATCTACAATCTCCGGCCAGCCCTTTCCCGCAAAGGGGCCTGCCGTTGCCTCTGGCAGCAGGGTGAGGTATCCCGCCGCTTCCCCTTTCCAGCGGGCCGCCAGCACCTGGCGCGTGCCCTCCTGCTGCTCCTTTAAATAGCCCTCATACTGGCTTTGGGGTTTGTGCCAGCCCTGGGCGGCAAAGCCATCTGCAAAGGCCCTGCAGTCCTCCGGCTGGATAGGGCTTATCACTAAGTCTTTGCTTATATAGTATTCCATCTATCTTCCTCCAATCTTTCAAAAACGCAAGCGCCCCGGCGCGGGCAGGGCGTACAGTCCCCGCACGCCGGAGCGCGAAAAGCGAAGCGTGGGATTCTTAAGGGATGGAATCCCTTAAGCCGCCGGAGGCGGTCTTGCGGGGGTGCAGGGGGCTTCCCCCCTGCTTACACCTCTACCACGCCGTCATATACCTTGATGGTGTCCCCTGTCATCAGTACCCTTTCGTCTGTGTAGTTCACATGCAGCTCGCCGCCCTTTAAAATCACTCGGATGTCTTTGCCCTTTTCGCAATATCCGTTGAGGGTGGCGGCAACCACCGCCGCGCAGGTGCCGGTGCCGCAGGCCATGGTTTCCCCGTTGCCCCGCTCCCAAATCCGCGCTTTCAGGGTGGTGCTGTCAATCACCTCCACAAAGCCCACATTTACCCGCTGGGGGAACATGGGGTCAAACTCAAACAGCGGCCCCAGCTTCGTGAGGTTCAGCTTGTCCACAGAGGGCACAAACACCGTGCAGTGGGGGTTGCCCATAGAGCAGCAGGTAATGTTATACACGCTGCCGTCAATGGACACAGGCTTATTTACAATCTGCTCCCCTTCCAGCCGCACAGGCACCTTCTCCGGGGAAAGCTCTGCCTGGCCCATGTCTACCGTCACCTTGGCGGCAGCGCCGTTCTTCGTGATAACTGTACACTCCTTCACGCCGCTTCTGGTTTCAATGTGCAGGGTATAGCGGCCCTGCCCGGCGGGCGTGCCCTTTGCCAGCTTGTTGTCAAAGAGGTATTTTGCCACGCAGCGGATGGCGTTGCCGCCCATCATGCCCTCGCTGCCGTCCACATTGAACAGGCGCATCTGGGCGTCTGCCTTATCCGAAGGGCACATCAGCACAATGCCGTCGCCGCCCACGCCATTGTGGCGGTCGGAAAGGGTAATGGAGAGGAACTCCGGAGAGGCAACCTCGTTGCCCTTATCAAAGCAGTTGATATAAATATAGTCGTTAGAGCAGGCGGACATCTTGGTAAAGGGTATCTTCTGTTTCTCTTCCTTTAAGTTGTTGATGTCCACAATCTCTGTGTTTTCCGGGGTGAACCGGCTCATAAGGGAGTCTGCCAGTGCGTTGGCGGTGTCCAAGGCCGTCAGGCAGGGGATGCCCAAAAGGGCGGCCTTGCGCCGGATCTTCACGCTGTCCCGGGCCGGGTTGCGGCCCTTGGCAGAGGTGGAGATAACGTAATTGACCTTGCCGCTTTCCAGCAGGGAGATGGTGTTGTCGGAAGAATTCTCATGGATTTTGTCCACAATCTTCACCGAAAGCCCGGCCTTAAACAGCACCATGGCAGTGCCGGTGGTGGCATAGAGGGTGAAGTCCATTTTCGCAAGCTTCTTGGCAATTTCCCCAATCTCCGGCTTGTCCTGATCCCGCACGGTGATAAACACGCCGCCGCCCCGGCGCATCTGGTGCCCGGAGGCGATAAGCCCCTTATAGAGGGCCTCCTCCAGGCTGTTGCCAAGGCCCAGCACCTCCCCGGTAGACTTCATCTCCGGCCCCAGGTGGGTGTCCACGTCGGTCAGCTTCTCAAAGGAGAACACAGGCACCTTTACCGCCACATAGGGGGAGGGCTTGTAAAGCCCGGTGCCAAAGCCCAAGTCCTTCAGCTTATAGCCCAGGCTCACCTTGGTGGCCAAATCGCACATGGGCACCCCTGTCACCTTGCTGATATAGGGCACTGTGCGGGAGGCCCGGGGGTTTACCTCGATGACGTAAATCTCCCCGTCCATGATGATATACTGAAGGTTTATCAGGCCGATGCCATGAAGCTCCCGGCACAGGGTTTCCGTAGTGGCCACAATTTTGGCGCTCATGCCGTCGTCAATGTCAGAGGCCGGATACACGGCAATGCTGTCGCCGGAGTGGATGCCTGTGCGCTCCACGTGCTCCATAATGCCGGGGATAAGGATGCTTTCCCCGTCGCAGATGGCGTCCACCTCAATCTCCATGCCGGAAAGGTACTTGTCGATAAGCACAGGGTTGTCCTGCTTGTGCGCGAGGATAATCTCCATGTACTCCTCAATGTCCTCGTCGCAGTAGGCGATAATCATGTTCTGCCCGCCCAGCACGTAGGAGGGCCGCATCAGCACCGGGTATCCAAGCTGCCTTGCGGCGTTTAAAGCTTCCTCTGCCGTCATGATGGTGCTGCCCTTGGGGCGGCGGATGCCCGCCCGCTCCAGAAGTGCGTCGAAGCGCTCCCTGTCCTCCGCCATGTCGATGGTGTCGGCAGAGGAGCCTAAAATCCGGATGTTGTTTGCCGCCAGGGTTTTTGTCAGCTTGATGGCGGTCTGCCCTCCAAAGGCCACCACCACGCCTACAGGTTTCTCAATTTTGATGATGTCCATCACGTCCTCCGGGGACAAAGGCTCGAAATAGAGGCGGTCGCCTGTGTCGAAGTCCGTGGAGACGGTTTCGGGGTTGTTGTTGATGATAACCACTTCATAGCCCAGCTTCTGCAAAGACAGCACGCAGTGTACGCTGGCATAGTCAAACTCAATGCCCTGGCCAATGCGGATAGGCCCTGAGCCAAGCACAATGATTTTTTCCTTGTCCTTGTGGCGGTGGATAAACTCCTGCGCCTCGTCCTCCCCGCCGCTTTCCTCTGTGTCATAGGTGGCATAGAAATAAGGGGTGTGGGCGGCAAACTCCCCGGCGCAGGTGTCCACCATCTTAAAGGTGGGCTTGCGCTCCCAGGTTATTTCGCAGCCGGAAAGCCGGGCAATGGCCCCGTCCGGATAGCCAAACTGCTTGCCCTGTACGTACAGTTCCTTCGTAAGCTGCCCCTTCTGCAGATCCTGCTCATAGTGAAGCAGGTTTAAAAGCTTATAGAGGAACCACTTGTCCATAAGGGTCTTTTCATAGATTTCCTCCGGCGTTATCCCCCGCTTTAAAAGGGCATAGATGGCAAACAGGCGCTCGTCTGTGGCGTGGATGGCGATATGCCACAGGTTCTCAAGGGACTCCCCGTCAAACTTCGGCAGGTTCAGGGTGTCCAGGCCGATTTCCGCCCCCCGCACCGCTTTCATCAGGGCCATTTCAAAGCTGTCGGCAATGCTCATCACTTCGCCGGTGGCCTTCATCTGGGTGCCCAGCTCCCGCTTGGCATACACGAATTTGTCAAAGGGCCACTTGGGGAACTTCACCGCCACATAGTCTATGGTAGGCTCAAAGGCCGCATAGGTCACGCCTGTGACGGCGTTTTTGATCTCGTCCAGGGTGTAGCCGATGGCAATTTTCGTGGCCACCTTGGCAATGGGATAGCCTGTGGCCTTGGAGGCCAGGGCCGAGGAGCGGCTCACCCGGGGGTTCACTTCAATGACGGCGTACTCAAAACTGGTTGGGTGCAGGGCAAACTGGCAGTTGCAGCCGCCCTCTACCCCCAGCTCGTTGATAATAGCCAAAGCCGCTGTGCGCAGCATCTGGTATTCCTTGTCGGAAAGGGTGACAGTGGGGGCGATAACAATGGAGTCCCCGGTGTGGACGCCTACGGGATCCACGTTTTCCATGGAGCAGATGGTGATGGTGTTGCCCTTGCTGTCCCGCATGACTTCAAACTCAATTTCCTTCCACCCGGCAATGCTCTTTTCCACCAGGATCTGGGTGATGGGGGAAAGGGCCAGGCCGTTTGCCGCAACCTCCCGCAGCTCCTCCTGGTTCTCCACAATGCCGCCGCCGGTGCCGCCCAGGGTAAAGGCGGGCCGCACAATGACAGGATAGCCGATTTCCCCGGCAAAATCCTCTGCGTCCTCTACAGTGGTCACCACCTTGGAGGGCACGCAGGGCTGGCCGATGCGCTCCATGGCGTCCTTAAAAAGCTGCCTGTCCTCGGCCTTGTCAATGGTTTCAGGCCCTGCCCCCAGCAGGCGCACGCCCTGCTCCTGCAAAAAGCCCTCCTTGGCAAGCTGCATGGAGAGGGTAAGGCCTGTCTGCCCGCCAAAGCCGGAAAGGATGCTGTCGGGCTTTTCCTTCTCAATAATGCGCTTTACGGTGGTCAGGGTCAGCGGCTCGATGTAGATTTTATCCGCCATAGCCTTGTCCGTCATAATGGTGGCGGGGTTGGAGTTCACCAGCACAATCTCAATGCCGTCCTCCCGCAGCGCCCGGCAGGCCTGGGTGCCCGCATAGTCAAACTCCGCCGCCTGCCCGATGACAATGGGGCCGGATCCGATTACCAGTACCTTTTTTATGTCTTTATTTAATGGCATATGCTTCCTCCTTTTAAGACCTTGAGGGCGCTGCCCTCAAACACCCGCAAATCCTTTTAAAAAAGGATTTGATTCTAAAACTTCCCATTACGCTGCGTTCCATCCAGAATAGAGTTTCCGGGAGCAGGCTGGGACGCGAGGGAGAACGTAAGCCGCGAAAACCCTTTTCGCGGCGGAAACTCTCCGCCCAGTCCCCCGCGTCTTGGATGCAACGTCACGTTGCCAGCATAGCGAAAAACTCGTCAAACAGTTCCTCTGTGTCCAAAGGCCCGCCGCAGGCTTCCGGGTGGAACTGCACGGAAAAGGCCGGGTGCTGGAGATACCGCACGCCCTCGCAGGTGCCGTCGTTTACGTTGCGGTAAAGCTCCCTGCCCACCTTTTCGTCCAGGCTGTCTCCCACAATGGCATAGCCATGGTTCTGGCTGGTTACATACACCCGCCCGGTTTCCAGGTTCTTCACAGGCTGGTTTTCTCCCCTGTGTCCATATTTCAGCTTCGTCCGCTGGCCGCCATGGGCCAGGGCCAGAAGCTGGTGCCCCAGACAGATGCCGAACATGGGGATATGCAGCCCGCAGATTTCCTTGAGGTTCTCAATAATTTCCACGTTTTCCGCCGGATCCCCCGGCCCGTTTGTCAGCATAATGCCGTCCACATCCAGGGCCGCGATTTCCTGTGCCGTTGCCGTGCAGGGCAGCACCGTCACCTCCGCCCCCCGCCGCACCAGCTCCCGCAGGATGTTGCGCTTCATGCCGTAGTCAATAAGGGCAATCCGCTTTTTCGCATCTCCTTCAGGCTGCACCGTATAGGCCTCCTTGGTAGAGGTGGCCCGCACCGCCCCTTCCACCTTATAGGCTTTCAGGGCTTCCATGTCCACCGCCTGGGGGTTGTCGGTAATCATGCCGTTCATCACGCCTTTTTCCCGTATCAGCTTTGTCAGCGCCCGGGTGTCGATTCCGGAAAGGGCCACAACGCCCTTTTCCGAAAAAAAGGTGTCAAGGCTGCCTTCCGAACGAAAATTGGAAGGAGCTTGGCACCAATGCTTTACAATATACCCGCGAGGCCCGATGCCGTCGCTTTCAAAATCAGCGGGAATCACGCCGTAATTCCCAATCAGGGGAAAAGTCTGTACAACTGCCTGCCCGTAATAGCTTTGATCCGTCAGGGTTTCCAAATACCCTGTCATGCCTGTGGTAAACACTACTTCCGCCAGCACTTCTCCCTGTGCCCCAAAGCGGCGGCCCTGAAATACTTTTCCGTTTTCCAACACCAGATATCCGGTTTTCCCCATACATCTCTTCCTTTCTGTGTCTCGTCCAAGGTGTATATGCTTTCATTATCAGTATACTATGATACAGGAAAACCCGCCCCGGCGCAAGATAAATTTGCGATTCTATTCTTTCACCAAAAATTTTCCCGCCTTTTCCCATGCTTTTGCCCTTTCCCCCAATCCTCTACGGGAAAGCGCGTTTTGAAAACGCCGGCCCGCTGAAATTTTTTTAAAAAATTTTCCTATACGCCTTACCAAAAGGCTTCCTCCGCCGTCTAATAGACAGTGAATTCACAAGCAGCGCGTTTTACACAAACCTATATTTTTAGAATATTGAAGAAAGGAATGGTACCGGGTACGAAAAGGAAGTTTGCCTGTCTGGCAATGGGTATCCTGTACCGCATGGTGACTGCCATGAAAAAGTTTTGGAAATCTGTTTTTCTCCCTGTCCTGCTGGCAGCGGCGCTGACAGCCTGCAGCGCCCAGGCAGACAGCCTCTCCTTCCAGCCTGCAAGCTCTGTCCCCGCGGCCGATCCTGAGCCAAGCCCCCATTCCGCTTCCCTGCCGGAAAGCAGCACGCCCGCCCCGGAAGCGGAAGCTTCCGGGGAAATCCAGCGCACCCTTTCCTGCGGCGCGGCTGTAAACGCTGTGATTTCCTGCCCCGGCAGCGTGGACTTTTCCAGCCTCTCCTCCTATAGCGGCACCCTTCACAGCTTTGATCCGGAAGCCGTAAAGAACGTGCTGCTGGGGGAAGGGGAAATCCCCTGCCAAAAGGACGAGGCAGCAGCCGGATCCCTTATCCCAGGCGCTGTGTACCATTACTTTACTGGAGAGGACGGTCAAAGCCTGATGGTGCAGGGCGAAACCGTTACTTATGATAAGGACGGCCTGTACAGCAGCGTGGCCCCCTGGCTCCACCTGGACAAGGCGGATGGGCTGTATAACGGGGATCTGTTCCCCGCTGATAAGGATCTGCCTTTTGCCTCCCGCCAGCAGGCCTATGAGGAACTGCTCCAGGTGCTGGGAAAGCTGGGGGTGGAGGTATCCTCCCAGTATGACTGCTATACAGTGGAAGAAAGCGCCTTGCAGAAAGCAGAGCAGCGCCTGGAAGAGACAAGCCCTGCGGAAATGCCGGAGGAAGGGGGCGCAGAGCCTGAAAGCCGGGAATGTTACTTCTACAGGCTCTATACGGATATACAGGGCGTGCCTGTTACAGCCCATGAAAACGGCAGCGTGGACAAAGGAACTTACCTGCCCGGCACCACCATAGAGGCCCTATATGCTGCTGATGGCCTGCATAGCCTGCACATTTTCTGCGTCTTTGACGCAGGCGAAAACCAAACCCCCGCCCAGGCCCTGGACTTGGAAGGCGCTTTGAACAAACTGGACGAACTGTACCAGCAGGGCGTTCTGGAGGACACTGTTGAGGTGCAGGAGATTGCCTTGGAATATGTGCCTGTGGCAGATGCGTCCCGGGTGGAGGTGGAACTGGCCCCTGCATGGCGCTTTGGCGTGCTGCGCACCAGAACCTACCCTGGGAAAAGCAATCCCCAGGAAACCGTGCTGGTTCCGGACTATGAACAGGTGATGATCCATGCCCTGACAGGGGAGGAAATTTTGCTGGATCAGGGCAGCATACTATGAGTTTTATTCACTGAATTGCTTGAAAAGGCGGATGTTTTGTAACCCTTGCCATCTTTTTGCCATAATTTGAGTTTCTTCCCTCTGGAGGCGCGTTTATAAAGCGCGCCTCTTTTTGCGGGCAAACAGCCTCCTACCCCCCTGCAGCAGGCACGCCCCGCCCCCCTCTGCCTTGACAAATCCGGGCTGTTGGGATACAATAACAACCAACAAAAAGGAAAGAGGGGTCTGGTATGGGAACGTGTGCGGAAAACAGGAAAAGCGTGCCGGCGCTGTTTGGCAGCGCTGTGTTTAACGATGACGTAATGCAGGAACGGCTGCCCCGGGATGTATACAAATCCCTGCGCAAAACCATAGATGAGGGCAAGGATCTGGATCTCACTGTGGCAAACGCCGTAGCCACTGCCATGAAGGACTGGGCGGTAGAGCAAGGAGCCACCCACTACACCCACTGGTTCCAGCCATTAAACGGCATTACCGCCGAAAAGCACGACAGCTTTATCTCCCCCACCAGCGACGGCCGGGTAATTATGCAGTTTTCCGGCAAGGAGCTGATAAAGGGGGAGCCAGACGCCTCTTCCTTCCCTTCGGGAGGCCTGCGGGCCACCTTTGAGGCCCGGGGATACACTGCCTGGGATCCCACCTCCTATGCCTTTGTAAAGGGGGATTCCCTGTACATCCCCACTGCCTTCTGCTCCTACAGCGGGCAGGTGCTGGACAAAAAGACGCCCCTTTTACGCTCCATGGAGGACTTAAGCCGCCAGGCTGTGCGCATCCTGCGGCTGTTCGGGGATGACAAGACAAAGCAGGTGATCACCACTGTGGGGCCGGAGCAGGAATATTTCCTCATTGACCGGACACTTTACGAAAAACGGGCGGATCTGCGCTTCTGCGGGCGTACCCTGTTCGGCGCCCAGGCACCCAAGGGGCAGGAGCTGGAGGATCACTATTATGGTTCCATCAAGCCCCGGGTGCAGGCCTTTATGAAGGAACTGGACGAGGAACTGTGGAAGCTGGGCATTTTAGCCAAAACAAAGCACAACGAGGTGGCCCCGGCCCAGCACGAGCTGGCCCCTATTTTTACCACCACCAACATCGCCTGCGACCATAACCAGCTTACCATGGAAGTGATGAAGAACGTGGCTGCCCGCCATGGGCTTACCTGCCTGCTGCACGAAAAGCCTTTTGCCGGGGTCAATGGCAGCGGCAAGCACAACAACTGGTCTATTTCCACAGACTCCGGGAAAAACCTGCTGGAGCCGGGGAAAAAGCCGGAAGAAAACCTTTTGTTTTTGCTGATTCTGGCGGCGGTTATCAAGGGCGTGGACGAATATCAGGATTTGCTGCGGATTTCCGTAGCCTCTGCCGGAAACGACCATCGGCTGGGAGCAAACGAAGCGCCTCCCGCCATTATTTCCATGTTCCTGGGAGACGAGCTGACCGCTATTCTGGCGTCCATTGAAGAGGGCAGGCCCTATGAGGGCGCTCCTTCTAAAAAGCTGGAAACCGGGGTGCATGTGCTGCCGGACTTAAACATGGACACCACTGACCGCAACCGCACCTCCCCCTTTGCCTTTACGGGCAACAAATTCGAGTTCCGCTCCTTAGGCTCTGCCATCTCCATTGCCTGCCCCAACATTATGCTCAACACCATTGTGGCGGAGGAGCTGCGGCAGTTTGCGGAATTCCTAGAAGGCCCCGGGGAGCTTGCCCCCCGGGTGACGGAACTGGTGCGCAAGGTGGTCACAGCCCACAAGCGCATTATCTTCAACGGCGACGGCTACTCTCCGGAATGGGTGGAGGAGGCAAAGCGCCGGGGGCTTCTCAACCTGCCCACCACAGTGGACGCTTTGCCCCGGTATCTGGATCAGAAAAACATTGAGCTGTTTGCCCGGCATAAAATCTATACCGAGGCGGAGATGGAGGCCCGGTATGAGACGATTATGGAGGAGTATGTAAAAACCCTGCACATCGAGGCCCTCACCATGATTGGCATGGTGCGCCAGGAGGTGCTGCCTGCCGTGAGCCGGTATGTACAGGGCCTGGCGGAGGCTGTAAACGCCAAGCGGCAGGCTGTAAGCTCCCTGCCCTGCAGGGCGGAAGCTGCCCTGATTGAAAAGCTTTCCGGGCAGATGGACAAGGCCTTTGAGCTGGTGGAGGAGTTGGACGAAAAGCTGGGGAACTCCCGTTCCCGCAGCATGAACATACTCTCTGCCGCCACCTATTACCGGGACGTGCTGGTGCCTGCCATGGAAGAGCTGCGGGGCGCGGTGGACGCTATGGAGGTGCATGTGTCGGCAGAGCGCTGGCCCTATCCCACCTATGCGGACTTGATGTTCCGGGTGTAGCGGTTAACAACACTGTTCCGGGTGCAGCGGCTGCATGTAAGGCTTATCACAACATAATGGGAAGCGGCCCGGGGCGCGTCCTCCGGGCCGTTTTGTGCGCGAAAGGGAGAGGAACATGGCAGACAGCAGGCTTTTTAAAATATTATACTACCTTTTGGATAAGGGCCGCGCCACCGCTTCCGAGCTGGCGGAAAAATTTGAGGTTTCCCAGAGGACGGTTTACCGGGATGTGGAGGCTTTAAGCGGGGCGGGCATCCCGGTTTACGCCGAGCCGGGGCGGAAAGGCGGCATCTGCCTTTTGCGGGGATTCACCCTGGACAGGGCCGCCTTTTCCCGGGAAGAAAGGCAGGAGGTGCTGGCGGCAGTGCAGGGCATTGCTGCCACAGGATATTCGGGAAAAGAAACCCTGGCAAAGCTGTCGGCGGTTTTTCAGGCTGATATGGAAAACTGGCTGGAGGTGGACTTTTCCCGCTGGGGAAACAGCGGCAGCGACAAGGAGAAGTTTGAAGGGCTGAAAACAGCCGTGATACAGCACAGGGAGACGGAGATTGTCTATGAGAGCAGCTATGGCCAAAGGAGCCGGCGCACCATCCAGCCCCTGAAGCTGTGCTATAAGGACGCGGCCTGGTATGTAAAGACTTTCTGCCTGGAGCGGCAGGACTTCCGCGTTTTTAGGCTGAACCGCATCGTAAGCCAGAAAGTGACGGGAAGGGTTTTTGTGCCGCAGCCGTATCCGGAGCCGGACAGCGCTTTCCAGCCCACATGTCAGCGGATTTCCCTTTTGTTTGCCAAGGAGGCGGCATATCGGGTGTATGACGGGTTTGACGAGACGCAGATGGAGCGCCGGGAAAACGGGGATATCCTTGCCCGGGCGGAAATGCCTGTGGACGCCTGGCTGATTGGATACCTGCTGTCTTTCGGAACCCTGGTGGAAGTGGTGGAGCCGAAGTATCTCAAGAAAATCCTGGCCGGGGAGGCGAAAAAGATTTACGAAAAAAATAAACCATGACAGAGGGTGTCAGGGTTTATATGGTATCCTATAACCATAGCAGACAGCTAAAAAATCTTAGAACGGAGGAGAAAGACATGCAGGAAATGAACCCAAAATTCTGCCAGTGCTGCGGGATGCCTTTGGGAGAGGGAACGGACATGCAGGGCACAAACGCTGACGGCAGCAAAAACGGGGACTATTGCAAATACTGCCTGGACAAGGGAGCCTTTACCTTTAACGGCACCATGGAGGAGATGGCCGCCTTCTGCGCGCCCAAAATGGCTGCCGCCAATCCGGGCATGACAGAGGAACAGGCGGAAAAGGCTATGCTGGAGTGGTTCCCTACCTTGAAGCGCTGGAAAAAATGAACAGGCAGGAAAGAAGCGGGGCTTGGGTTTTCCAAAGCCCTGCTTTCTTCGTGCTGTTTAGAGCAGCCTCTAGGGCAGCCGGGGGGTGCGGGTGAAGATTTCCGGCTTGCCCACATATTCCATGCTGGGATAAATAATATCCAGGAACTCATCGGGAAAATAGTAATCAAAAAACTGCTGGATACCTGTGGAGGCAGGGACGCCGTTTATCCTCTCCGACTGGCGGAACACAGCGCCGGCAGAGAGAAGAATGTCTATTGCCATAAAGATGGAAACGCCGATGGTTAAGGCGCGGCCCAGCTTTTTGGGAATGCGCTCAATGGCCCGGGAGAGGACAGGGTACAGATCTTTCAGCCAGATAAGCCCCAGCACGCCCCAGAAGAAGGAATACATCAGGTTGGTGCGGCCGCTGACATTTAAGACAGAATCGCTGTACTCCCAGGAGACTGTGCCAAAAAGGGACTGCTGCAAAAAGCTGCACAGGTATTCAAAGGCTCCGCCAATAAACATGCTGGCTATGAAAATCAGCACGTCCCGCTGGTTATACATCTTATAGAGGAACAGGGTGATGGCTACAGCCCCAAAGCCGTATACCAGGATGAAAGGCCCCAGCACCACGCTGACCCGGAGCTGGAACTGGTGGGGCGGCACCACCAGGGCATAAACTGTCTCCAGGCAGAAGCCTGCCACGTTCCCGATCATGAAAATCCAGAAAAGCTTCTGGAAGCAAAGCCCATAGGCAAAGGGGCGCTCTGCCCCCTGGGGCAGTTTTCCCTCGTATACTGCCACGGCGTTTTCGCTGCGGCGGCGGATAGCCTCAGAGGATTTGCGGCGGAACACGTTTACATTCTGCCGCAGGGCCTCCAGCTCCTCATTGTGGCGCAGGGAGTGGAGATCCGGGAAAGCCTTTAAGAGGCGCTTGTGCAGATAATTTGCCTGCAGGCCCTTTTCGTACTTTTCTTTCAGGCGGGCTGCTTCTTTCTGCCAGTCCTTCTCCAGATCCTGCACAGCGGCGGCCCCGGTGTACAGCCCCTGCCCCAAGCGGTCGGAGCCGGCCCGGAGCTTCATGGAAACGTATTCCAGGTTTTTCAGCTTCCGGTTCAGGCCCGCAATAGACACCACCGTAACCACGAAGTCGGCAAAGAGCAGGGAGAGCATAACCGTGAGCAGCACCCAGCCAATGGAGCGGGGGATCTTGTTTGCCAGCATCCCGGCAAAGGGCATAACAAACCGCACCACTGCCGCCCCTGCCAGACCCCAGACAATGGCAAAGCTTAAACACACATAGCCCCCGATGTTGTGGGGCTTATCGGAGTAATCCCACCATTTCTGGTGGAAAACCTTTTCCAGCAGAAAGCCTGCCAGCCACTCCAGCCCTGTGCCCAGAAACATGGAGCCTACAATGAGCACAGCCAGGTTGTCCCCAAAGGGCCTCATAAGGAAGTCAATGGCGAGAACTCCCAGGCCGTATATAGGGCACAGGGGGCCATTGAGAAAGCCCCGGTTTACAAACCGTTTTTCTTCAATGGCAGCATAGACCACCTCGCTGCACCACCCTAAAAAGGCAAATGTAAAAAAACACCACAAATAGATATACATAGATTTTTCAAGCTCCCTTTTTCATACATACGGCATATGGAATGGCAAAGGCCCTTGAAAATTGGCTTCTGCCAACTTTCAAGCAGGCGGCTTATTTTAAGGCAACACCGCACAATTCCCTGCTTCCGCCTTAAGCGGCATTGCCTTAACTATAGCACAAAACAGGCGGGCTTTCCAGCAGAATTTTGCGCCTGTAAAAATGGCGGCATTGTAATCTCTTTGTTGCTTGACAAAGGAAGATTCTGGCTATACAATAAGTAGTGTAAGGATGACCCCCCTCTCAACAGATACAGGGGTTCCGCCTTACCCAACCCTCTAACTATATTTCCCAGGTCCGGCAATATCCCAGCCCGGGCAGTTCCAGGGGCTTTACCACTCCTGGAGGCTTTCGGGCCGGGCGAAAAATGCAGGCGGCGCATGGCTTTCATGCGCCGCCTGCATTTTCCTTACGGTTTATGTATCTATGGAGATAATTTCCGGGAAATCCCGGGTAAGCTCTACCAGCTTTTCCGCGTCAAAGTCCAGAGGGAAGAGCACATCCATCTTGGCCTCCACCGCTTTGTCTTTCCCCACGCTGAGATGGGTGGAGATGACCCGCACCTGCATTTCTGTGAGGGCGGCGGCAATCTGCTCTGGGGCCGCGTCCCCCTCCCTTACCCGCAGGTGCATCCGGCCCATCTTTTTTTCCTTCACCAGATGCATGGTGTGATGGAACACGTATTGCAGCACCAGCAGAATAATCGTGCTGCCTATCCCTAACACCCACATGCCTGCGCCGATGGTCATGCCAATGCCCAGGGTGGCCCAGACGCCTGCTGAGGTGGTGATGCCGGTGATGTTGGTTTTGCGGTTGAGGATAATGCCTGCGCCCAGGAAGCCCACGCCGGTGACAACGCCTGCCGCCACCCGGGAGGCATCCACCTGGACGCTGTCATAATGCACCACGTCAAAAAAGCCGTATTTGGACACGCACACCATCAGGGCCGCCGCCATGGAGACAATGGTGTGGGTGCGGATGCCTGCCTTTTTCAGCCGGGCCTCCCGCTCCGAGCCGATTGCCAGTCCGCACAGCGCCGCCACGATTACCCGCAAGAGATAATCGCCTTCTGTCAGAATAAAGCTGCCCCAATCCATGACCATTCCTCCTTAACCATAAACATACTTTATAGGAATCCATATTATACTCGATTTCAGAAGAAATGTCAAGTTTTGCAAAAACATTCTGGCAAAATTCCACAGTTTTTTGTGATAAAAAGCGACAGAGAGCCAGACTGTGGCTCCCTGCTGCTTTGAAGGGATGAAATTTCTGCGAATTTACTGTGCGGCCCTCCGGCATTTTTGTACGTCTGAAAATTTGGGAGAAGGCCAGCGCAAAGAACCGGGCCTGTTAAGCCGTGAGTTTCCGGCGCCCCGGTGCGTCTTAAAAGTTTTTGGGGATTCATAAGGGGATTTTTACAAAAATCCCCTTATGTCCCGGACGCCGCAGGACCTCACTCGGCAAGGTGCTCCTCTGTCCACTGGAAGGTAGCTTCGCACACAGCCTTTACGCAGCCTTCATCCAGGGGGCTGCGCAGGCCTGTGGCGTGGGCCAGATCCACAAAAGTCTTGGTGCCGCCCAGGCGCACAAAAGACATATACTTCTCCCAGGCCGCCTTGGCATTTTCTAGGGACAGGGCAAAAACCTGCAAAGACATGACCTGGGCCATGCAGTAGTCAATATAGTAGAAGGGATAGAGGTAAATGTGGAGCTGCCGCTGCCAGCCCGCGCCCCGGCCATAGAAGGGAAGGCCGTCAAAGTCGATATAGGGCCGGTAGAGCTTCTCCAAGCGCAGCCAGGCTTCGTTGCGCTGCTGGGGGGTATACTCGGGGTGCAGGTACATCTCCTCCTGGAAATGATCCACCAGGCAGCCGTAGGGGATGAACAGCAAAGCGTCCTCCGCATGGGAAAGCTCGTATTTATCTGTCAGAGACCCAAAGAACAGGTGGTGCCAGGGGGCGGTTAAAAACTCCATGCTCATGGAATGGGTTTCCGCGCCCTCCATGGTGGGGCAGCGCAGGGCATGGATATCTACAGTTTGGCCCGCGATATAGTCGGCAAAGGCGTGGCCCGCCTCGTGGGTGAGCACGTCCACGTCCCCGGAGGTGCCGTTGAAGTTGGAGAAGATAAAGGGATAGCCGTAATCCTCTAAACCTGTGCAGTAGCCGCCAGGGGCCTTGCCCTCCTTTGCCAGCACGTCAAACAAATCGTTTTCAAACATCATGTCAATGAAAGAGGCCGTTTCCGGGGAAAGCTCCTGATACATTTTCTTTCCCGCCGCCATAATTTCCTCCGGCGTGCCCTGGGGGGTGGCAGAGCCATCCTTGAATTTCAGGGCGTTGTCGTGGAACTTGAAGTCGGAAATGCCCAGGCGCTTTGCCTGGCGCTCTTTCAGCTTCAGGGTCAGGGGCACTAAGTCCTGCACCACCTGCTGCCGGAAGGATGCCGCCTGTGCCGGGGTGTAGCAGTTGCGCTGGCGGCGCAGGGCGCCTAATTCCACAAAGGTTTCAAAGCCCAGGGCCTTGGCCTGCTGGGTGCGGTTTTGCACCAGCTTGTCGTATAGCTCATCGAACCGGGCGCGGTTTTCATCGAAGAAGCCGCCTTCCGCTTCCAGGGCGGCCCGGCGGGTGGCCCTGTCTGTGCTTTCCTTATAGGGGCCAAGCTGGGCAATGGTCATCTCCTTGCCCATAAAGGGCACCCGGGCGCTGGCATACAGCTTCTGGTATTCTGTGGTGAGCCTGTTCTCCTCCTGCATGAGGGGGATGATTTCCGGGGAAAAAGATTTCAGTTCCATCTCCAGGTTTAAAAACAGCAGGGAACCCAGCTCTTTTTCCAGTTCCGGGCGCAGGGGGGATTCCACCAGCGCCTTATGGAAGGCCTGAAGCTTTTCCTCCAGCAGAGGGGCCTGCTCGTCGTGGTAGGCCTGCTCTGCCTCATAGAAGGCGTCGCGGGTGTCCACTGTGTTGCGGATGGAGCAGATGGTGGCCTGTGTGCTTACATGGGACAGAAGCTGCTCCTGCTCCTTGTAGACTGCCACCTGCTCCGGGGCAGTCTGTGCGGCTTTCAGCCGGGCGGTGAGGGCTTCCAGATCCTGGTAAACCTGGGGATAGTCCGGCCGTTTGTAGGGCATATCGGGAAATTTCATAGCGCGCATCCTTTCTTTTCTGTTTGCTTTGAGTATACTGCCCTGAGGGGCGCAAAGTCAAGAAAACTTGCGGGAATTTTTGGTGAATCTTTGTGTTTACAAAATGTTTAGCAAATTGACATGCACTGTTCAGAGAAATGTCACATTTATGGGGTATCATAAGGTCGTGGTCAAAGGAAGCGCGGCACAAGCTTTACGCAAAGCCGCCTTAGGAAGCCACAAACTCTTTTTCATCATATCCTCATTTTAACTCCTTACTTCCTCTTAGAAGAAGCCGGCAGGACACCCACCTGTCGGCTTCTTTCCTTTGCACCCGGCGGCATTTGTTTAAACCTCGCAATTTTTAGTTGATTTGTATAGGAAAATAGTATATAATGTTAGAGCATGTTTGCACAAGACAGCCGCACATGTCCTTAGAAGCTGTACCGATAGGATTGGTGCGAAGATTTTTGAGGAAATTTTGTGGGGTTCAAGGCGGAAACCGCAAGAAATACTTGCGTATTTCGAGGATTTCCAACACTGAAGCCCGCTAAATTTCCCGAAAAGGTTTGTGCAGGAGCCTATTGGTACAGCTTCTTAATTTAAGGGGCTGTATGGTTCCGCCTGTGCAAACGCCCGTTGAAAATCGCGCCCTGGAAGGAAGGATACACGTTATGGATATAAACAAAAAAGAGCAAATCGCAGAGCTGAACCTGCCCCGCACCATCCATCTGGTGCCTTTAGACATTATAAACGGCTTTTCCGTGCGCCCCGGGTTTTACGAAATAAACGGGGCCACCGCCATTCCCGGCGGCGTGAACTTTACGGTACATTCCTTCAGCGCCACGGGGATTGAGCTGGTGCTGTTCCACAGGGGGGAGAAAGAGCCTTACGCAGTGCTGCCCTTTCCCCAGCACTACCGTATCGGCAACGTGTATTCCATGATCGTGTTTAAGCTGAACATGGAGGAATTTGAATACGTCTACCGGGTGAGCGGGCCTTACGATCCGAAAAAGGGCCTTATCTTTGATTCTACCAAGGATCTGCTGGATCCATACGCCAAGGCTGTTTCCGGCCAGCGGAAGTGGGGCAAGGGAGATTTCTGGCAGGAGAACAGCTATCGCGCCCGGGTGGTGAAGGATGACTTTGACTGGGGCAACATGAAATCCCCCCTGATCCCCATGGAGGATCTGATCATTTACGAGCTGCATGTCCGGGGCTTTACAAAAGACCTTTCCTCCGGTGTGCTGCACCCCGGCACCTTTGAGGGCCTGATGGAAAAGCTGCCCTATTTAAAGGAACTTGGGGTCAACGCTGTGGAGCTGATGCCCATTTTTGAGTTTGATGAAATGCAGGACTCCCGCATGGTAGACGGGCAGATGCTCTATAACTACTGGGGCTACAGCACTGTCAGCTTTTTTGCCCCCAACACCAGCTATACTGCCAGCCAGGAGTATAACCGGGAGGGCAATGAACTGAAAAAGCTGATCCGGGAATTTAACAAAGCAGGCATCGAGGTGTATCTGGACGTGGTGTTCAACCACACCGCGGAGGGCAACGAACAGGGGCCTTTCTTCTCCTTCAAGGGCTTTGACAACAACATCTATTACCTGCTGACGCCGGACGGGCATTATTATAACTTCAGCGGCTGCGGCAACACCTTAAACTGCAACCATCCCATTGTCCATCAGATGATTATGGACTGCCTGCGCTACTGGGTCACCACCTACCGGGTGGATGGCTTCCGGTTCGATTTGGCCTCCATCCTGGGCCGCAACGAGGACGGCAGCCCCATGGATAAGCCTCCTCTTTTGCAGGCCATGGCTTTTGATCCCATTTTGGGGGATGTGAAGCTGATTGCCGAGGCCTGGGACGCAGACGGCCTGTACCAGGTGGGCACATTCCCCTCCTGGAACCGCTGGGCAGAATGGAACGGGCGGTATCGGGACGACATGCGCCGGTATATCAAGGGGGATCCTGGCTGCGCCCAGGCAGCAGCCCTGCGCATTGCCGGATCCCGCGACATTTATGCCGAAAATGTCCGGGAAAACGCTTCCGTAAACTTTTTCACCTGCCATGACGGCTTTACCCTTTATGATCTGTATGCTTATAACTATAAGCATAATGAGAAAAATGGCTGGAACAACACCGACGGCGCCAATGACAACAACAGTTGGAACTGCGGCGTGGAGGGGGAGACAGCAGACGGGGAAGTGAATGCCCTGCGCATGCGCATGATGCGCAACGCCTTTGCCCTCCTGATGTGCAGCCGGGGTATCCCCATGTTCCTTGCCGGCGACGAATTCTGCAACACCCAGTTTGGCAATAACAATGCCTACTGCCAAGATAACATCACCTCCTGGCTGGACTGGTCGCTGCTGGAAAAGCACCGGGATATGTACGATTTCTTTAAGTATATGATTGCCCTGCGCAAGTCCCACCGGATTCTGCGGGCCAACATGAGTGGCGGGGCCTGCGGGTTCCCGGATGTGAGCTTCCATGGCATCAACCCCTGGCACGACGGGCCTTTCTCCAAGGACGATCACTATGTGGGGGTGGCTTTCGCCGGATGGGACAAGGAAGCAGGGCCTCAGCTTGTCTATGTGGCCTCTAACGCCTACTGGGAGGATCTCACCATTACCCTGCCTCCCCTGCCTGCCGGACTTTGCTGGAATATGGAAGCAGATACCTGGGAAAGCGCCCAGCGCCCCCGCCCCTGCCCGGAAGGGCGGTTTACCATCCGCCGCCGCTCTGTGATGGTGTTTACCGCTTCGGCTTCCCATTAAAATGGCGGAAAAACCTAGGGTTTGTTTGAAAAATCGCAAACACCGTTGTCCAAAACGGGACGCATGTATGCGTTTGCGGTTCATCCGCCTTGAAACCACCTCGTTTTGTCTTAAAAATCCAGCACTTCCTCTATTTTCAAACAAACCCTAGAGTCTGTTTTAAAACCGGAGAAATGCCAGTATTTTTGTTCAGGGCGGGCGGTTTCAAGGCGAAAACCGCAAGAAAGGCTGTCGCCTTTCGAGGATTTTTAACACAGAAACCGTTTGTCACTGGACAAAAAGACGGTTTTTCGGAGTTTTAAGACAGACTCTAGCAGGCAAGCAAAAAACGGCACGGGATTTTTCCCCTGCCGTTTTTCCTTTTTCCTGCCGATCATTGGATTGAGCAATCCAGATAGTGCTCCAGCTCCTCGTCATCCCGCTTTCTGTCCAGATACAGCAGAAGCGCGGATAAAGAGGCTACAACGGCCGCTATCGCCGCCACAACTCCAATGAGAATAGCCAGCTTGCTCCCTTTTTTCATAAGACGGGCACCTCCAGAACTAGTATGCATATCCATACTATAATCATACTCACTTTTTGCCCAAAAGTCAACCGGAATATGCGGGAGAGAATGCCTGGGCGCTGTCAATTTCTTTTTTGGAAAGCATTACAACCGTCTCCACATGCCCTGTCCCGGGGAACATATCCACCGGCGCGGCTTTCTGGGGCAGGTAGCCCAGCTCTGCGAACAGCTTCAAGTCCCGGGCCAAGGTGGCGGGATCGCAGGAAACATAGACGATACGGCAAGGGTTCATAGAGGCCACTGTGCGGACAAGGGCAGGGGAACAGCCCTTCCGGGGGGGATCCAGGACAATGACCTGAGGGCATTTCCCTTCCTGCGCAAGCTGTGCTGCGGCCTTGGAGGCATCTGCGCAAAGGAACCGGGCATTTCCCACGCCGTTGCGCCGGGCGTTCTCCCGGGCATTTTCCACAGCCTGGGGAATAACCTCCACGCCGGTAAGGCTTTCAGCCTGGGTGGCCATGGAAAGGCCGATGGTGCCGGTACCGCAGTACAAATCCAGCAGGGTATCCCCAGGCGCGAGGGCCGCAAACTCTGCCGCCTTTTCATAAAGGCGCTGTGCCTGGGCGGCGTTTACCTGGTAGAAAGAAAGGGGGGATATCCGGAAGGTGAGGCCGCAGAGGTTATCCTGAATGTATCCCGGGCCGTACAGGGTGCGCAGCTTCTGCCCCAGCGCCACATTGGTTTTGTCCCGGTTTATGTTGAGCACCACGGTGGTAAGCTCCGGCACTGCCGCCCGCAGCGCGCCCACCAAAGATTTCTCGTCCCGCAGCCTGTCGCCGTTTATCACCACGCAGGCCATTACCTCCCCAGTATTCGACCCCTTCCGCAGGTAAAGCCTGCGCAGGGTGCCCTTGTGAGCGGCTTCGTCATAAACTGTCTCGCCGCTTTTCCCAGCCCAGGCCCGGAAGGCCTCCATCAGGGTGTTGAACTCCGGCGGGTGCAGACGGCAGGCCTGGCAGTCGATAATGCGGTGGGAGTTGACCGCGTAAAACCCCATAACAAGCCTGCCGTCCCTGTCCCTGCCCAGGGGCAGCAGGGCCTTGTTCCGGTAGCCCTGCCGGTTTTCCGCCCCCAGGATAGGCTCCACCGGTAAACTGTGAAAGCCCCCTATGCGCTCCAGTGCGTCTGCAACCCGCTGCTGCTTTAAGCGCAGCTCCTCCTCATAAGAGATGTGCCGGAAGCAGCAGCCCCCGCACTGGGCAAAATAAGGGCAGTCCGGCTCAACCCGGCAGGGGGCAGGCTCCAGCACCTGCTCCAGCCTGCCATAGCAGAAATTTTTTTCCACCTTGACAATGCGCACCAGCGCCCTGTCCCCAGGAGCGCCCAGGGGCACAAAAACCGCCATCCCCTCATGCCGGCCCAGGGCCGCCCCCTGGGCTGTAACGCCTGTAAAGACAAGCTCTATCATATCGTTTTTTTGTAAAGCCATAGTGCCCTCCCCTGCCCGGTATACAAATCCCCTGCCCTCCAGAAGGGGCAGGGGACAAGGAATACCTATTCCAAAGAGTTTTCCGCAAGGTGACTAAGGCCGCAGGACTCTTCTCGCCTCCTGGCTTGGTCGGCTCTGGACGGGAGCGCTAACGCATAGCGTTTGCGTTTTGCCTCATGGCACGCAGCGGCCCTTTTTGAAAGAAGGGGAAACATTCCCAAAGGGAATGTTTTGATCCTAAAACCAATCCTTTTACAATTTTGGATTTTCCTTCTCTAAACCCTGCGTTGTAGTCACTCTTGGAATTTTATACACACGGACATCCCTCAGTTTTTCACAAAGAACTGGTCGTACCAGACGATGAAGGTGTAGAAAGACCATATCTTCTGCATGTTCCGCGCCTTCCCCGCTTTGTGGTCGTCCAAAAGCTTCATAAGCTCTTTTGTGACAAAGAACTTTTCCGCAATATCACTTTGGAAAGCGGCCTTTACCTTGTTGTAATACTTGTCCTCCCGCAGCCAGTCGGAAAGGGGCACCGGGAAACCCAGCTTCTTCTTGTTGGCGGTGCGCTCAGGAAGCTGCTTGATGGCAGCGGAGCGCAGAGCCTTTTTGGTGGTTTCTGTGGCGCAGTCGGCCCGGAAGCGGGTGGGGATGCGGGTGGAAAGCTCCAGCATCTTTTTGTCTAAGAAGGGCACCCGCAGCTCTAAGGAATTTGCCATGCTCATGCGGTCGGCCTTTAAGAGGATGTCGTAAATCATCCAGGTGTGCATGTCCACATACTGAAGCTGGGTAGGCTCGTCCAAGCCCGGCACCTCGTCAAAGTACCGCTTGCTGTATTCTTCCGGCAGCCTGGAGGTGATGGGCCGCTTTAAAAACTTCTGGCGCTCCCCGCTTTGGAACACGTAGTTTGCCCGCATAAACCGCTGCCAAGGCTCCATAGCCCCCCGCACGAGGAAATGCTTGCCCTTAAACTCCGGCAGGCGCCCAGCCACAGCCCCGGCCATTTTCCGCAGGGGGCGGGGGGCCTTTTTGGTATAATCCTGGAAATGCCCCCCTTGCAGGTACATGGGGTAGCCTCCGAAAAGCTCGTCCGCGCCTTCTCCGGAAAGCACCACCTTCACGTATTTCCGGGCGTTTTGCGCCAAAAAGTACAGGGGGATTTCCGAGGGGTTAGGCAGAGGCTCGTCCATGAAATACTGGATTTCCGGCATGGCGTCGAAAAATTCATCGGCAGACACCTTGTTGGAGATGTTGGGCACCCCCACCACCTTGGAAAAGTCCTGGGCATAGGAAAGCTCGCTGTACTTTTCCTCTTCATAGCCCACAGAAAAGGTTTTCACTTTTTTCGTGCCCTTGGAGATCTCCTTCACCACATAGCTGGAATCCACCCCGGAGGACAGGAAACAGCCCACCTCCACGTCGCTTATCTGGTGCATGGCCACAGACTCGGTAAACTCCCGGGTTATCTCCTTTTCCCAGTATTCCAGGGATTTGTCTTCCTCAATGTTATACTGGACGCGGTAATACCGTTCCACCTGCAATTCGCCGTTTTGGTAGGTGAAGCAATGGGAGCCAGGCAGCTTCCACACATTCTTGAAAATGGTGCGTTCGTCGGGAATATACTCATAAGAAAGGTATTCCGGTATCAGCGCCTCATCCAGTTCCTTTTCAAAGCAGGGGTGGGATAAAAAGCTTTTAATCTCCGAGCCGAACATAAACTGCCCGTCCTTTTTATAATAGTAAAAAGGCTTGATGCCGAAAATATCCCTGGCCCCGAAAAGCTTCTTCTTGTTTTTGTCCCAAATCACAAAGGCGAACATGCCCCGCAGCTTCTGCAAAATCTCCGGGCCAAATTCCTCATAGCCATGAAGGATGGTTTCCGAGTCGGACTTTGTGGTGAAGCTGTGGCCCCGCTTTAGGAGATCCTCCCGCAGCTCCTGGTAGTTGTAAATTTCCCCGTTAAACACCAGCACCTTGCTGCCGTCCTCGTTTAAAATGGGCTGGCGCCCTCCCTCCAGGTCAATGATGGACAGCCGCCTAAAGCCCAGGGAAATGTCCTTCCCGTCATAATAATGGGCATCGTCCGGCCCCCGGTGGATAATGCGGTCTGCCATGGCGCGGATAACCGGGCCAGGCTCCTGCACCTGGGGGCTGTTCATGAATCCTACAAATCCGCACATTTTGCGTCACTCCTTTTTTTGCTGGATGGGCGGGGCTTTTTTAGGGAGTGTCCAGACAGCGCGTTTTATATCTGCAGCGCAAAGCCGCGGGACTCCGTCCCACACCCTGCAACCCCTTTTAAAAAAGGGGTTGATCCTAAAACCAATTCCTTAAATTGATAAATTTCAATTTATTAGCTCTTCTTTTTAGACGCTCCCCTTTTTTATGTCAGCAGGTTTTCGTATTCCGTCTTTAATGCGCCGCCGCAAAGCTGCACGCAGCGCTTAGAAAGCACTTCCAGGGCGTCCAAATATCCCGGCCCCAGAGGCGCGCTTTTCTTAATGAGGGAAAGCTCTGTGCAGCCCAGCACAATGCTGTCGCAGCCCTGGGCGTAAAGCTCCCCCTCCACAGCCTGGAACTTTTCCGGGCTGGCTGGCTTTCCCGCCTTTATTTCATCGTAAATCATGGACATTACCAGCTCCTGGCAGGCAGGGGAGGGAAGCTGCGCCTCTATGCCCGCTTCCCCTAAGGCAGACTGGAACAGGCCCATGCGCACAGTGCCTGTGGTTGCCATCACACCGGTTTTCCTTTTTCCAGCCCGCCGCAGCTCCTCCGCCGTTTCCCGGAGCATATGCACAAAGGGGACGGATAACCCCTTGGAAAGCGCTTCGTAAAAATAGTGGGAGGTGACGCAGGGCGCGCAGAGCACCCCGGCCCCCAGGCCCGTAAGCTTTTGGGCCGCGTCCCGCAGGACGGGCAAAGGGGAAGGCTTTGTGTTGTCCAGGATATAGGCTGTACGGTCAGGGACAGCCGGGCGGTTGAAAACAATCACATCCAAATGCTCCTGATCGGTTTTTGCAGCCGTCATTTCAACGATAAGCTGTAAAAGGTAGGCTGTAGCCATAGGCCCCATGCCTCCGATAATGCCCAGGGTTTTTTTCTCGACCAAAAAAAGCCCTCCTTCCTAAAAACAGCAGGAACCCCCGGCAAAGGTTTCGGGGGTGCAGGGGGTGCTTTCCTGAAAAGCACCCCCTGCCTGCCGGAGGCATCTAGTCCCGCAGGGCCTTGTTGTTAAAGTAACGCTTATACTTCTCAAAATAGTGGAACTGGTTTTTCCGGTAGTTTACCCAGCGCTTAAAGGAGCGGTCGCTCTGGTAATAATAAGAATGGCACACCTTGCCCGCTTTTAAAAGGGCCTGGGCCTCGGCTTTGGCGCTTTCACTGCGGACATACTCAAAAATAATCTTTGTAGGGATAATCGTCCACAGCACCCTGTCCTTGATGACAGTGCAGCCCATCTCCTTGTGATCCAGCACATCCTCCACCAGCCATTTTGCCAGGTTTCCCCCGGCTGCGGTGACGTAAAAGCTGCTGCGGCCCTGGCGCAGGTTCATCTCGAAAAGCTTGTAGGTGCCGTCGCGGGAGTCAAACTTCATGTCGAAATTGGCAAAGCCCACATAGCCAATGCCCTCCAGGAACCCTTTCATCTGCTGGTTAAGCTTTTCGTCATAGCCGTTTATAATGGCGGCATAGCTGCCAATGCCTTCGGGCGAATGCTCCTCCAGAAGGGCGTTTCCCAGGGCGATAAGCTTCACCTTTTTGTCCCGGCCGCAGTAGCAGTTCATCACCCGCATGTTGCTGTCGTCCCCGGGGATATACTCCTGCAAAATCAGGTGATCTTTATAGCTGGAGGCGTATATGGCCTTTAAAATCGCGTCAAACTCCTCCTTCGTTTCCGCCACAAAGACCTTTTTCTTGTGGGGAAAGGAGCAGTTCCAGTAGGCTACAGAGTTGGAGGGCTTGATAATGACAGGGAAATCAAAGGGGAGCTGGATGTGTTCGTGCTCTTCATAGGAGCATGTGGTGGTTTTGGGGAAGGAAAACCCATGCTCTGTGCAGACCTCATAAAAGCTTTCCTTGATGGAAAGGCGCATGAGCAGATCTTCCTCAATGCACTCGAAGCGGTACAAATCCCGCAGCTTGTCCTGGTTGCGCACCAGCAGCTTGATGTAGTTGTCCCCGCAAGGGACAAGCAGCAGCTTTTTGCCGGTGTTCTGCCATTTTTTGGCATAGTCCCGCAGTGTCTGGACAAAAACCTCGTCGTTCTCCAGCTCCGGCTCCACCACTTCCACCTTCACAATTTTGCTGGCGGTGCAGGGGCCCAAAATCCCTTTGCCCACAGCCACGCTTGTAAGGCCATAGGCCTCGTGGAAAGAGCGTGCCATGCCGTATACGTTTATATCGCTGCCCAAAAGCACAGGCTGGAAATCATTGCGCTTTTCCATGGTTCACCTCCGGGAAGAACTGGCGGTACCACACCAGGAAGGTGTACACCGTCCAGATGCGGCGGCTGTTGTCCGCCTTGCCCTCTTTATGCTTTTCCAGAAGCTTCAGAAGCTTCTCTGTGTGGAAGAAATGCTGGGCGTTGGCGCTTTCAAACTCCGCCTTCACCGTGTTGTAATACTTGTCCTCCTTCAGCCATACCCGGGTGGGCACTGGGAAGCCCAGCTTCTTTTTGCCCGCCCACTTTTCCGGCATGCGCCGCAGGGCGGCCCTCCGCATAGCGAATTTGGTGTTCTCGCTGTTTACCCGGTACTTTGTGGGGATGCGCCCGGCCAAAGCCATAATCTCCTTGTCCAGGAAGGGCACCCGCAGCTCCAAAGAGTTTGCCATGCTCATCTTGTCCGCTTTCAGAAGGATATCCCCTACCATCCACATGTTTAAATCCAAAAACTGCATCCGGGTAACAGCATCTTTGCCCGGCACCATGTCATAATAGGGCTTCACCATCCGGGCAGGGGACTGTGCGTCCGTAGGGTTTTTCAGCAGCGCCCGGCGCTCTTTTTCCGTAAACATATAGGCGTTGCCGATAAACCTGTCCTCCAAGCGCTTGCCCCGGCGCACCAGGAAATTAAGCCCCCTGCGTGCCGGCAGCAGCCCTGCCAAAGCGCCTATGGCCCTGCGGACGGGGAAGGGGATTTTATCATACCAGGGCACTTCCAGCGGCTCCTTGTAGATATTGTACCCGCCGAAAATCTCATCGGCCCCCTCGCCGGAAAGCACCACCTTCAAATGCTTTGCCGCTGTGTTGCACACGAAATATAAAGCCACTGCCGAAGGATCTGCCAGCGGCTCGTCCATATGGTACTGTATTTTAGGGAAGTTCCCCCAGAACTCCTCTGGGGTGATGACCTTGCTCACATTTTTCACAGGGATCAGCTCTGAAAGCTCCTGGGCATAGTGGGTTTCGTTATAGCGCTCGCCGTTGTCAAAGCCCACAGTGAAGGTCTTGTCCACATGGGCCGAACAGGCCACATAGCTGGAGTCCACCCCGGAGGACAGGAAGGAACCCACCTCCACGTCGCTGACCTTATGGGCCTCCACGCTGTTATCGAACACCTTTTCAATCTCGTCCACCCAGTAGTCTAAAGGCTTGTCCTCTTCGGCGGAAAATTCCGGCAGCCAGTAGCGGGCAATGTCCATCTTCCCCTCTTTATAGGTAAAATAGTGGGCAGGGGGCAGCTTGTAGACGTTTTTGAAGAAAGTCTCCGGCCCCGGGGAATACTGGAAGGAAAGGTAATGCTCCAGCGCCCTTTCATTCAGCTCCTTTTTAAACATAGGATGGTGCAGGAAGCTTTTTATCTCAGAGCCAAAGAGGAACGCCTCTCCCATCCGGGCATAATACAGGGGCTTAATGCCGAAAAAGTCCCGGGCGCCAAAAAGCTCTTCTTTTTCCTTGTCCCAAATGACAAAGGCAAACATGCCCCGCAGCTTGTTCAGCAGATCTGTGCCATATTCCTCGTAGCCATGGAGCAGGGTTTCCCCATCCCCCTTGGTGGAAAAGGTGTGGCCCCGCTGCAGGAGATCTTCCCGCAGCTCCTGGAAATTATATATTTCCCCGTTAAATACCAGCGCTTTGGTGCCGTCCTCGTTGAAAAGGGGCTGCCGCGCCCCCTCCAGATCGATAATGGAAAGCCGCCTGAAGCCTAGGGAAACCAGGCCGTCCATATAGTAATCGGCGTCGTCCGGCCCCCGGTGGGCAATGGCGTCGGTCATGCTCTGCAAAACGCCCTTGTCCAGTTGGGAGTCCCCGCCGCCGGTGAAGCCTATAAATCCGCACATACGTCTATCGTCCTTTCCTCCCCGTCCCAGAGCCATGCCCCTGCGCAAATAAGCGGGCAGGGAACCGGGCGGGCATGTTTACAGGCGCAAAAAAACCTGTCCTTTCTCTAGTATAGCACAATCTCCCGAGAAATGACAGACTTTTTTCCGTATGTTGGTTTTTTCACCGCAAAGGCGCGAAAGCCTTTTGGCCCCGCCCTATTGGTCTGCTGTCTTCTGCACGTCCTCCCCTGCCGCATAAGGGCTGCCGGGCTGCTGGCTGCGCACAGTGTACAGGCTTTCCCGCTCTGGCTGCATGGCTTGCTCGGTGCGGTGGATGAGATCGAACAGGGCAGGGGCGTGCTGGGGGAACTCCTCCTCCAGAAGGCCGGGAGACAGGGCCGGAATATCCTCTTTTGCCACGCCCAGCCTGCCGTTTACCGATTCGCCGTTGAGAAGGCACCTGCTCTTTGCCATAGACAGCACCATGCCCGCCTCCACAGAGGCAGTGAACAGCCCCCTGTCCAGGGAGAAAAGCCCCTGGGGGTTCCGGGGGCCGGCAGAATACAGCACGCGGAAAGCCCGGTATACGGCGGCGGAAAGGAAGGTGGAAACCTCCCGCGTCAGGGTTTCGTTATTGATTTTTTTCAGCAGAGCGAATACAATATGTATAGAGCCTGCAAGCACCCGCTGGTGGTACTCCGCCAAGGCATGGTGCTTCCGGGGCCTGCCCACAGGCCTGCCGGGCAGATCCTGTACGGCAATGACCGCGCCGCTGCGGTGGGGGGTGCAGCCCAGCAGGTAGTCGCAGGAAACGCCGTAATACCTGGCGGCCCGCACCACAAACTCCAGCCCCGGCTCCCGTATGCCCTTTTCATAGTGGGACAAAAGCGCCTGGGGGATGGTGAGATCTTGGGCGGCCTGCTTCTGGCTAAGCCCTTTTTCTTTTCGCAATAAGGTAAGTATCCTGGGAAAGTCGCGGTTCAAATTCATCTTCATCTACCTCTACCTCGCTGGTCTGGCGCGCGCCGGCCCGCCACAGGCCGCGCACGTACACAGAGGCTGAAAACGCCGCCTTCCGGCGCCCTTGTCCCTGCTTGGATTTATGATTTTGATAGGAAAGATAAAAGTAAGCCATGGGGTTTGGAGCTTGTTTTGAAAAACTGCGGGCGCCGCCTTTTCGCCCTAAGCCAAGCGGGTTCTTACAATCATAAGCCCCCATGCCTTGAGCAAAAATCCAGCCATTTCCCTGTTTGCAGAACAGGCCCTTGAGCCGGGCCGCCTATCCTAAGAGGATAGAAAACCCAGACGCTTGTGTATTTAATTATAGGACAGGAGAAATACAATGTAAAGTGTAAATTCTGCATAATTCTACACTTATTTTTTGTACAATCCGCTTTTCTATATCTTCTTCTGAGAAATAAGCAGGCTATTTTTCTAAAAAAAGCCTGTGTTTTCCTCACTTTTTGGAACAGCGCGGGCAGAAATAAACAGATAATATATTTTTCCTATTTTCTAAAATTTGCGTGATTTTTTTACAGCAATGCTATATGAAGGGAAAGCGTGTAAAAATATAAAGGAAAGGAACGATACCGGGCTTAGGGCTTGTTTGAAAATAGAGAAAGTGCCGGATTTTTAAGACAAAACAAGGTGGTTTTCAAGGCGGAAACCGCAAGACAGGCTGTCGCCTGTCGAGGATTTCCAACACAGGAAACGCCTGTTTTGGACAAAAAGACGGTGTTTGCGATTTTTCAAACAAGCCCTAAGAGAAATTTCTGATTTCTTTTTGCATAAGCCCCGTATCCTGCGGTATCTGCCATGAAATCTTATACCATCCATTTTATCCGGAACATGCCCTGCGAGGGGAACCTGGAGGGGCGCTACATCGGGCGGACAGATTCGCCCCTTGCCACAGAGTCCATTGTCCGGCTGGCCCGCATGAAGCGGGAGCACCCGTACCCGCGGGCCAGCCGCTTTTTTGCCAGCCCCTCCACCCGCTGCGTGGACACCCTGAAAATCCTTTACCCGGAGGCTGATCCGGAGGTGGTGCTGGAGCTGGCGGAATGCGATTTCGGCCAATGGGAAAACAAAACCGCCCAAGAGCTGCAGCACGATCCCCGTTTCCGCCAATGGATGGAGGGAGGCGGGCAGTCCGCGCCTCCGGAGGGAGAGAGCAGCCCGGTGTTTGTCCAGCGGGTGTGCAGGGGCTTTGAAATGCTTGTGCAGAACCTGATGGCCCAGGGCCAAAGCTCGCCCCAGCAGTCTGCTGTGACGGCGGCGCTCTGCGCCCCTGCCGGGGTGCTCACCGCGCTGCTGGCCGCCTACGGCCTGCCCCGTGCCCCTTTCTATGATTGGATGTGCCAGCCAGGCTGCGGCTATTCCCTGCGCATTACCCCAGGGCTGTGGATGCGCGGGCAGGTGATGGAGGTGTTTGCCACCCTGCCCCAGGGTGCCGGGGAGGAAAGGGCGGATCACCTGGTGCTGGATCTGGCCCGGGAAGCAGCAGAGCGGGCTTACGGGAAAGGGGCCGGCTCTTGACTTCCGGCGGCAGGGATGGTATAGTAAACGCATTTAAAATTCTGGCTGCCGCTGGTTCCATACAGGCATATTGGAACCGCGCCGGCAGGCTGTGAAACACATATTTTACTTAAGAAAGGAGCTGCGGGGCTTATCCCGCAGCCAGGTGGCAAAAATGCTGGTGAGAAAACTGCGCCCAGAGGAGCTTTGGCAGGCCCGGCTGGTTCAGGCGGTAGCCTTTGAGGGAAGCTTCGATCTGGCAGAGGAAAAGGAAAAGTGCAAAGCAGGCAGCTTTAGCGAGGATGCTGCCTATGAAAAAAGCGCCGACTACTGGGCAGCCTTCGGGGAGGGGGAATCCCCTTGCGCCTGCCTGGTGACGAGCCATTTCCAGGCCCGGTTTGACGGGCACGTGGTGGGCCTGGGAGGCGTGGGCGGCGTTGCCAGCCTGCCGGCAAACCGCCGGGGCGGCGCGGTGCGGGCCTGTATGCAGGAGGCACTGAGGGACTTATATCGCCATGGAGACGTGCTCTCCGCCCTGTACCCCTTCAGCACAGGGTATTATCAGAAATTCGGCTATGCAAACGGCGTGGAAAGCCGCCTGTGGGAGGTGCCCATGGGAGACTTGCCCCAGGGAGACTTTGGGGGGCGGGTGCGCCAGCTTTTCCCCGGGGAGGATTTAGCCCCCTTGCTGGCGGTGTACAATGCCTTTTACCAGGAATGTAACCTGTCTGTCCTGCGGGAAGCTTATGACAAGGAGCTTCTGGAAAAGGATCTGCTGAAGGAAAAGCGTTACATCTATCTATGGGAAGATGAAAAGGGAGAGCCGGGCGCCTTCTGCATTGCCGGGCGGGACGGGGATGTGCTGGATATGCGCACAGATTTCAGCGCCCGCAACGGCTTCCTGTTCCGGGATGCCCGGGGCTTCCAGGCCCTGCTAAGCTTTATCCGCCGGGCTTTCCTGTCCAATTTCAAAACGGTGCGTTTTGCCCTTCCAGCCTGGGCGGCAGTGGCCCCTTTGCTGCCGGAATGCGCCCATATGAAGCGGGAAAGCTTTTTTAACGGCATGGTGCGGGCCGTAAACGTGGAAAAGCTGCTGGGCCTGTGCGCCTGCAAGGGGGAAGGGGTTTTAACCCTGGAGGCAGCCGATCCCCTGCTGGAGGAAAACAATGCTGTGTTCCGCCTTTCTTTCCGGGAAGGGACGGAAAACCAGGTGGAGCGCGTGCAGGAAAAGCCGGATATCCGCCTGGGAACAGGGGAACTGGGCGCGCTGCTGTGCGGCGTTCACAGTGTGGAAGCGCTGCGCTGGATGCCCCAGGTAAAGGTGGAAAATCCCGCCGCCCCTCTCGCCCAGGTGTTCTATCCCAAGCCCTGCCATGTTACAGAGCTTTTCTAAGCAGAGAAAAAGGGGCGGAAACCTTTCCCGCCTGGCTGAACCGGGACGCAGAAAAGCGTTTTGCGGCCTTTTCCCGCCTTGCAATCCGCTGAAAAAAAGTGTATAATTTTAACAGAAGCTGGAACAGCCTGTGAGGCCTTCCCGGCAAAACTGCTTAGAAAGGGATAGAGGTTCGTATGGGAAATGATGTTAAGCGCTGGCTGGACACCGAAATGCAGGACTTTGCAGAGGACATGAAGGAATTTAACAGCGGCACCATGAAAAAAGTGCCCCTGTGGATGTTCATATGCGTGGCAGGGATGGTGGCGCTGGGATTCCTGGTGGGCGCGGAGTGGAGTTATGTGCTGCGGCTGCACCTGCCTGTGGGCGTGGGGCTTGCCCTGTTTATCTGGCTGTGCTTCTGGCTGCAGAACCGCAGCGTATCCATTAAAAAGGTGCGGGCTTCCTATGAAAAGGCCCTGGGCGCCTTATCCCCCCAGGATCAGGCGGGCTTTGCCAGCCAGGCCCCTCAGTGCGGGAAGGCAGGCTTTGCAAACCGCCTGACAGACAAATACCCTGCCCGGCTTACGGTAGGCCCGGAATACTGGCTGTATTTCAGGGACTTAGGCTGCCAGGTGTTCCGGGTGGCGGACATGGAAAGCCTGCACGCCCGGGAGGAACATACCCGGGTGGGCTATACGGTAGGCAACACCCGGGTGCGCCAAAGCCTGGGGACAGGCGTTTCCCTGGTGGTGGAATACCGGGACGGCACAGCCTTTGCCGCTAAGGACAGCAGCCCTTCCATTTACCTGGAAAACGCCAAACAGTTGGAGCAGGCCTATGCACTTATCCGCGCGCGTTGCCCCAAGGCCCAGGCACTGTTTAACAAAGATGAAATATAAGGAGAGAGTGAACGCTATGAAAACAAAGAAAAACACTGGAATCCGTTTGCTGGGTCTGGCCTTGGCCCTATTGCTGGTTCTGTGCGGGCTGGGCGCCTGTTCGGGGGGAGAAGAGGAAAAGCCGGAAGAAACCCTGTATCCCATCACCCTGAGCGGGACTGAGATACGGGTGGGGGAAACCACTGTGCAGGCCCTGCTGGATAAGGGATTAAAGGTCACCTGGTCAGATGAAAACTATGAGCAGATAGAGGTAGATCCCAGCACCACGCTGGAGGAAAATTCCTACTACACCGGCGGCAGCATTTGGATAAGCGATTCCCTTTTCGCCCACATCTCCTTTGCCACAGAGGAAGCCGCCCCCCTGGGCCAGGCCGTAATAGCCCGGCTGGAGTTCCAACTGTATGGGGAAGAGGACGAATCTGTGCTGGAGGAAATCAGCTTTGACGGCGTGCCTGTCACCCAGTGGACCCGGGACATGGCCGGGGAAAAATATCCCGACTGGACAGGGGATGAGGTTATGTGGCTGCATTACGGGTTAGACTATAAGTACGATCTGAATTTCGACATTTCCACAGGCAAGATGACCAAGTTTATTGTAGAGCGGACGTACGACGTGGACTGGACGGGAGGAAACTAAGAAGCTGCACCAATTAGGCTCCTGCACAAACCTTTTCGGGAAATTTAGCGGGCTTCTGTGTTGGAAATCCTCGAAATACGCACGTATCTCTTGCGGTTTCCGCCTTGAACCCCACAAAATTCCCTCGAAAATCTTCGCACCAATCCTATCGGTACAGCTTCTAAACTATTTTTCATGCGAGGAGGAACAGCCATGACGATAGCCTATAAGGAATGGACGCGCCCGGCAAGCTCCGGAGAAGGGGAGATTTTCTCCCGCAGTTGGACAGGGGAATCCCCCAGGGCGGTGATACAGCTTGTCCACGGCATGGCGGAGCACAGCGGGCGGTATGACCACTTTGCCCGGTTCCTGGCGGCAAACGGCTTTGCCGTCTGCGCCAACGACCACGCAGGCCATGGCATGTCTGCCCGGCAGCAGGGGTATTTTGCCGCCCGGAACGGCTGGGAGCATGTGGTGCAGGATTTAAACGCACTGATGGACGAGGCCGCCGGGGAACATCCCGGCCTGCCCCTGTTCCTGCTGGGCCACAGCATGGGGTCTTTCCTGTCCCGGTCTTACCTGGCCCGCTATGGGGAGAGGCTTTCCGGCTGCATCCTGTGCGGCACCATGGGGGAAAACCCCGGCATCAAGGCCGGCAAAGCCCTGGCGGCTATGCAGTGCAGGCTGCGGGGGCCTAAGTCCGCAGGCAGGCTGCTGGATAAAATTGCCACAGGCAGTTACAACAGCCGCATAAAGAACCCGGTAAATTCCGCGGCATGGCTGTCTACAGTAGATCAGGTGTGCCTGGACTTTGCCGCAGACGCCATGTGCGGCTTCCCCTTCACAGCTTCCGGGTATTACGACCTCTTTACAGGCCTTGCGGAGATAACCTCCCCCCAGTGGGCGGCCCGGGTGCCCCAAAGCCTGCCTATATTCCTGGTGGCGGGAGAGGAGGATCCTGTGGGCAGCTATGGGGAAGGCCCCAAACAGGTTGCAAGCTGGCTGCGGGAAGCCGGGGTGAAGCAGGTGGGCTTAAAGCTGTATCCCGGTATGCGTCATGAGATCCTGAACGAAAAGGACAAAGAGCAGGTGTATGCCGACCTGCTGGGCTGGCTGCAGGGGCTGCTCTGATGAGCAGGCGCGGTGCGGGCCGCTCCGGCCGGCAGCCAAAGCGGGCGGCAGAGAAATACGGAAAGAATGGGAAGCCCCGCCCAAGGAAAACCTGCAGGCAGGGCAGCCCCTCCTCCGCTGGCCCCGGCCCGGAGGAAAGCCGACTTGGGGGTGAAAATGTGGAATGGTCTGGGACAAAGGTACACACATTTTTAGACATGTACAAACAACTGGAGGATGAGCTGGAGGATAAATACCGCCATGCCCGGCGGAAATGCTCAAGCGTGGTGTTCGAGTTTACCAAGGATCCGGAAAGCGCTCCCATCCGGGATAAGCTGAATGTGTGCCGGGAGCTGCGCAACCTTCTGACGCACAACGCCAACCTGAAAGGCATCCCAGTGGCAGAGCCTTCCGTCCCCCTGATGGAGGCCATGCAGGAGATCCTGGACTTTGTGCGCAAGCCGCCCCTGGCCCTGGAATTTGCTACAAAAGGAGAGCAGGTCATGAAAGCCTCCACCCACCAGAAGGTGATGCGGGTGATGGAGGTTATGGACAAAAACGGCTTTTCCCACATCCCGGTTATGAACAACGGGACGTTTTTAGGCGTGTTCAGCTCCGGCGTGATTATGCGCTACCTGCTGGGAAGCCGGGGGGAGGGCATCACCCCGGACACTACCATTGGCGACCTGCGGGACTACATATCTGTGGAAAAGCACGCGGAGAACTATGAATTTGTAGCAAAGGACACCAGCTACCTCACGGTGCGGGAGATGTTTGAGAAGGTGAAGGGCCGCAACCAGCGGGTTTCGGTGATTTTCATCACAGAGCAGGGGCGGCAGGATCAGAAGCTTCTGGGAGTGCTCACCCCCTGGGACGTGCTGGGAAACTTAGACTGAAAAAAGGCTGGCAGAGCTTTGCTGTTTGCGCCTTTGGAATCCGGCGTTTGCTGGGTTTCAAAGGCGTTTTCTTATAGGCTGTGCCGCCCTTTTTTCATATGCCCACGCAAAGAGGCTCCGGTCAAGTTCCGGAGCCTCTTTGCAGAATGAATCCTCTCGTTTAAATATTAAAAAAGCCTCTTATTTTTTACAAAAAAGTATACTTTATTACTAATTCTTTCCCGCTTCTATTTCCTGTTCAACCCCCCTAATTGCCACTTGATATTTTACGGGGTACGTGGTAAACTTATATAAAGTGAAGCAAGTTCTAAAGGCTTACAAGATTCTATACTTTCCTGCAAGCCTTGGTTTTGCTGTTTTCAGAGGGGCTTCCAATGGGGTGCGGGACACATATGTGGAAGGGGAGCCTGGAAAAGCAAGGAGGATGGAGCTGTGCCAGGGGTAAAGGGGAAACAGCGGCGGATTCTGCCGCCTTTTTTCACGATTTTTTTGTCGTTATATGTCTTTTGGTGCTGGCTCCCCGGGACAGCGGCTCTGGCAGCGGAATCTGGACAAGCCTCCTCCGGCCCGTCCATCCCCCAGCCTCCGGCAGAAAGCTGCATCTATGACGAAGCCGCTTTGCTCAGCGAAGGGACAAAGGGGACTATCAAAGAGAAAAACGCTGCTTTGCTGGAAAAATACGGCGTGCAGCTTGTAGTTTACACAACAGACGCCCTGCCTTACACAGACTTTTCCCAGCGGGTAAGCTACCTGCGCACTGTGATGGAAAGCTGGCAGGCAGGCGGGAACCGCTGGCTTGTTCTGGCCCTGTCTGTGTCGGACGAGGACTATCTGGCGGTAGCGGGTACGGCCCTGCAGGAGGAATTTACTGCCGAGGCCCTGAAAAACCTTTTGGATGCCCATGTGGAGCCAGATTTTGCGGCAAAATCTTATGACACCGCTGTTTCCAAATTTTTTGCGGCGGCAGCAGATAAGGCAGAGTCCTATTGTGCCGCCCGCCCGGAGCTTTTCCCTGGGGCTTCCTCCCAGCCTGAAGAGAGCGCAGCTTCTACTGTAAAGCTGGGCCAAAAGGACAATACCGGCAGTTTGGTGCTTTTGTGGGTGGGCATCCTATTCGGGGCCATATTGCTAGGCTGCGTGGGTGTTTTTCTCGTCCGCAGCAGGCAGCTTTCCCGCAGGCGCAGGCGGACAGTACATCGGCATAACCCCACCATAAGGCCGGCCCGTTCCAGCGTAATGCGCCAGGAAACCCGCCCTGCCGTACAGATCAAGGCCGGAAGCCGTTCCACCGGGGTATACCGGGATCAGCGGTCCAGCCGGAACAGGCGCCTATGAGCCTGCTGCTTCCCGGCACATGAGAAGAGTATTCTTTTTTGTTAAATAAATGTTTGCTTACTTCCCGCCCCTTGTCCGGGCGGCGGCCTTTGTAAAAACAAGTAAGGAGCTGAAACATGGTATTTGCCGATCTCTTTTTCATCTATGTGTTTTTGCCTCTGTGCCTGCTTTGCTACCTGCTGGCGCGGAGCCTGCCCGCGAAAAACGGCGTGCTGATAGCCTTTTCTGTGATTTTTTATGCCTGGGGTGAGCCGCTGTGGGTGTGCCTGCTGCTGTTCAGTTCCTTTTTGAACTGGTTTATGGGGCTGGTCATTGAAAAGCACCGGGACACCGGAGCCGGAAAGGCGGCTGTGGCCACAGGGGTCACCATAGACATCCTGCTGCTGGTGGTGTTCAAATACAGCGCTTTCCTGGTGGAAAACCTCAATGCCCTCACCCATCTGGGCCTGCCTGTGCCCCAGATACGCCTGCCCATTGGCATCAGCTTTTTCACTTTCCAGGCAATTTCCTACCTGCTGGACTGCTACTGGGAAAACGTGCAGGTGCAGAAAAGGTATACCCGCTTCCTGCTGTATCTGTCCCTGTTTCCGCAGCTCATTGCCGGGCCGATTGTGCGCTACAGCGTAGTGGAAGAAGAGATAAGCAAGCGCTCTGTCACTGCCACAGATCTGTGCGAGGGCGCTTTGCGGGCCATTGTGGGCCTTGCCAAAAAGGTGATTATTGCCAACAACCTTTGGGCCATTGTAGACACCTTTTTCGGGGCGAAGATTACGGGCCTTTCCGTACTGGGCACCTGGTACACCGTCATCGTTTACTCCTTATATGTATACTTCGATTTCAGCGGCTACTCGGATATTGCCATTGGCCTGGGCCGCATGTTCGGCTTCCACTTTGACGAAAACTTCCGCCATCCCTTTGCCTGCAAGACCATTGCGGAATTCTGGCAGAGATGGCACATTTCCCTTGGCTCCTTTTTCCGGGACTACCTGCTGTATGTGCCCATCTTCGGGCAGAACCGGAAGTATGTCAGCCTGTTTCTGGTGTGGTTCTCCACTGGTGTATGGCATGGCGCGGCCTGGAATTACATCATCTGGGGGCTGTATTTTGGATTCTTCATTTTCTTCGAGCAGAAGCTGGGAAAAAAGCGCATCAAAAACTGGCCCCTGTGGTGGAAACATATATATAGCAAGCTGGTCATCATCATCGGCTTCGGCATTTTCTATTTTGAAGATTTGGGCCAGTTGGGCCAGTTTTTCCTGAACATTTCCGGCGCGAGTATGCTGGTAAACAGTGCGCCTCTCTTTGACCCCATCACCTGGGCCTCTTTTTTGAACAACCTTTTCCTGGTGTCAGGCGCCATTGTTTTCAGCCTGCCGGTGCTGCCTAAGATAAAGGCTTTCTTTCTGGAAAGCAAAAGCGACGGCCTGTACGCTACCGGGCGGATTGGAGCTGTCCTAGGATGCCTGGGCCTGCTGGCAATAGTCAGTATTTTACTGGTGGATTCCACCAACAACGTGTTCCTGTATTGGCGGTTCTAGGGCATGTTCACATTAAGCCAAACCACATGCTTTTTCGGCAAATTTTACAGGCTTCTGTGTTGAAAATCCTCAAAAACCGACAGGTTTTCTTGCGGTTTTCACCTTGAATCCTGCAAAATTTTGCTCGAAAATTCATATACTCAGCTTATGTGAACATGCCCTAAGGAAAGGAGGAAGCAGATATGGATGGAAGATACCACGGCATGGACTACCGCAAAAAGCCCCGGCACGCTGCCGGATCCCAACCCCCGGAAACTGGCGGGGACTGGCAGGCCCGCTATGAGCAGCAGGCCCGGGCCGTTGTAAGGCAGGAGTGGGAATCCCGGGCAGCGGCAAAGCAAGTCGGTGCAGAACCGCCAAAGCCTTATACCTCCCAGACCCGGTATACTGCTGAGGAAGAGCCGCTAAGGCCTTATACCTCCCAAGCCCGATACACTGCTGAAGGAGAGCCGCTAAGGCCCTATACCACCCAGACCCGGTATACTGCAGAAGAAGAGCCGCTGAGGCCCTATACCTCTCAAACCCGGTACACTGCCGGGGAGGAGCCGCTAAGGCCCTATACCTCCCAGCCCCGGGAGCCTGCCGAGCAGGCGCAGCTAGATCCCTTAACCCCCGACACCCGGAATACTGC